>Ga0268276_1000563_pt1 | contig 42841 bp, 41 predicted proteins | sample saktaG_4_FD_190145 | JGI IMG/M metagenome (GOLD analysis project Ga0268276, IMG submission 190145) | Saline water microbial communities from Sakinaw Lake, British Columbia, Canada - sak_2010_1_5_45m | ecosystem: Environmental > Aquatic > Non-marine Saline and Alkaline > Saline ...
ATCGGGCAAAAGCTCGAAAAATCAGGCGATAAAAAAACATCACGAGACCTTCAGATAAAAGCGAAGGTCTCTTTTAATACAAAAATTGATTAATTTTTAGCCCAGAGATAACTTCAACGGGTTTTTTATTGCTTGACGGGGAATGACGTTGACACAGTTAAAATTTAGTTGTAAATTATATTATCGTGTAGTTTTGTTCGGAAGAACCTTCACAAGGAGCACGCCATGAAACGGAATATCATTGCTGGATTGTTGGTTGGCGGGGCTGTTGGGTCGCTCGTTGCGTTCCTGATAGCTCCAACGTTTTTCATGCTTGGGTTGCTGGCGGGAATGGCCGCGGGATTTTTGTCCGGGTACTGTGCCCACAACGCTTCGGGCATCATCGGCGCCATGCCGAAAGCAAGGGAAATGGTTTCCCCTGAATCTGCCCGACTCACTTCGCACCTTAATAAGGTATCCGGCGCATTCGGCTGGATTTGGAGGGGGCTCAAGGAACGTTATGTTCCAATCAGCATGTTGGTTATCCTTATTGTAACGGTCGAAGCTTTCGTAATGATTATTTTCTTGCACGACATTTATGGCGGCAACCGAACGTACAATACCAGTGATTGGATTTTCGTTCATACGCTTGGCGCCATACCGATTGCCGTCGTAATGTTTTTTTTCTTCTTTTTCATACCCCTTGCTACAATGTACCACTTTGGCAGGGGGTACGCCGCTTGGCTACCAGCCGATGGTCGAAGGGCTCTCTCGTATAAAGACGGCAAGCTATTGAAGCCGAACCTCCGAAATACTCTGTTTTTGTGCTTATTGGGTTGGCCGTGCTTGATCATTAGCATAATAAAGTGGGTTGCCATCATAATCTACTCAATGCTGGTTCTGGCCGGAAAATTCGTCTGGTATCTTTTCAAGCTAATCCATTCCAAGGAGGGCGTTCTCTGTGGAGTTGATAGCGCAGTGGGAACGTTTGTTACATTCCTTCTGTTTCAAGGCAACGCAAAATCAGTAACGGAACTTGCAGCTGTTACTGCTTGCGGAGCCATAATCAGTTTGGCGCTTGGAGTTATTGATTACGAAATAGTTTCCAAACGCGTGCTGAAACTTCGTCCGGCCTAAGCCTCACGAACGAGGCAGACAAACCAAAGCGCCTGCGACATAAAGTCGGGGCGCTCTTTTATTGCATGATAAAACGGGGGATTGCTTGACGGGGGAATTCTAAAATAGTATACTAATATATATTAGTATAGATATATATGGAAAAGGAAATAAAAAAAATGAATGAGTTTTTGAAAATAATTGCCGATAAGAATCGGTTGAAGATTTTGGTTTTTTTGAAAGATTCACCTAAGTGTGTGTGTCAGATTTTTCCGTTTTTAAAAATATCGCAAAAGCTCGCTTCGCATCATTTGAGTCAATTAAAAAAGCTTGGTTTGGTAAATCAAGAACGCGACGGCAATTTTAATTTTTACAGTTTGAATAAAAAAATTATTAAAAGTTATATTAAAAATTTAAACTCTTTAATTAAATGAATACAACAATACAGGTTTTGGGGTCAGGATGCCCCACGTGCAAAAAGTTATATGAGTTAACAAAGGAGGCGGTGGCCGAGCTTGGTCTTGGCGTGGAAGTAGAATATATTACCGATGTGCAAAAGATTGTGCAGATGGGCGTGATGCAGACCCCGGTGGTGGCTATAAACGGGAAGCCCGTTGTTGCGGGGTTTGTGCCCGACAAGGAAGAGATTAAAAAAATTATTGAAAAGAGCGTTGTCGAATAACAAATGAGTATTTTTTACCCTATTCAAATATTGGCAGACTGGATTGCGTATGGCGTGCTTAGTATGGACCGCGGAACGGCGTTAGCTGGGACCGTTGATTTTTTCATTTTTGATACAGTAAAGATATTTATTCTTTTAGCGGTTATTATATTTGCTGTTTCTATTGCGCGCACATATATGCCTCCTGAAAAGATAAGGAGGTTGTTGTCGCGCAAGAATAAATATGTGGGCAACGTATTGGCCTCACTTTTAGGAATTATTACACCTTTTTGCTCTTGCTCGGCAATTCCTTTGTTTTTGGGGTTTGTGCAGGCGGGAGTACCGTTGGGGGCTACGTTTTCTTTTTTGGTTGCTTCGCCCATGATAAACGAGGTGGCCTTGGTTTTGCTTTTGGGGCTATTTGGCTGGAAGATAGCGCTTATATATATAGTAAGCGGATTGGTTATTGCTGTTATTTCAGGAATTATTATAGGAGAGATGAATGTTAAAGATTTGGTTGAGCCGTTTGTTTTTGAGAATATGGCAAAAGGGGACCAGGAGATTTTAAAAATGGCAGGGGCAGAAAGAATAAGTTATGCCAAAAGTTATACACTAGATATTTTAAAAAAGGTTTGGCTTTATGTTGTAATAGGTGTTGGCGTTGGAGCCTTTATACATGGGTATGTGCCATCTGACTTTTTGGCGCAATACGCGGGGTCTGGTAAATGGTATGCTGTGCCTTTGGCTGTGTTAATTGGTATTCCATTGTACTCAAACGCCGCCGGGGTTATACCACTGGTAAGCGCGCTAACAGAAAAAGGCGTTGCTATGGGAACAACTTTGGCTTTTATGATGTCGGTTACAGCTTTGTCTTTGCCCGAGTTTATGATTTTAAAAAAGGTAATGAAGACCCGCCTTATTTTAATTTTTGCAGGCATTGTTGGCGTGGGCATTGTGCTTACAGGCCTTTTATTCAACTGGATTTTATAACAACTCTGGCATTTTAGTTTTTATGTATACTTAGGTATGGCTTTGTGATAGGATTAAGGCGCATCATTAATTAATTATAAAAACTTATGAATAAAATAATTTTAGTGTTAGTTATAGCTTTGGTTTTAATGGTTGTTGTAGTGGGATATCTTTTGTCGACGGGAAGTTATAGTCCTCCCATTAATAACCAAACTCAAGGAACTCCTAGCGGGCAGCAGGTGCCGTCCGGCAAAGTACTTAATTTAAGTGGTCGGGGTTTAACAAATATTCCTTCGTATGTTTTTAATCAAACAAGTTTAGAGGAGTTAAACGTTTCAAATAATTTTTTAACGGGAGCAATACAGTCTCAGATAGGGCAATTAAAGAATTTAAAAATTCTTAACGCAAGCAACAACCAAATGACGGGCGTTCCCGCAGAAGTGGGGCAGTTGCAAAATCTTAGGGTTTTAGATTTATCTAACAATAAGCTCACCGGCTTGCCTAACGAATTGGGAAACCTGAAGAATTTGGAAACACTTAATTTATCCAGAAATCAATATTCGCAACAGGATTTAGATGTTATCTTAAAGGGCTTACCGGCTAACGTAAACGTTATTACAAACTAGCAATATTTAATCATCGCGCAAATTAAACGCGACCCAAACGCCCCGTACTAGGCAAAGCCTAGTACGGGGCGTTTAATTGTCTTTTAATAAATGTATTTTTTTGGTAGAATCCAAATATATCGCTACGCTACGTAAACTTATATCGCTACGCTAACTAACTCTATGGAAAATGAAATAAATTTAGAAGAAATAATAACTCATGGCGCACTTATAGTTGATGTGCGCACGGCCGGAGAATATAAAAATGGACACATTGATGGTTCTTTAAATATTCCGTTAAATAAGATTGAAGACGCAATGTCTTGGTTGATAAAAGACGTGCCCGTGGTTGTTGTTTGTGAGTCGGGGAGCAGAAGCGCAGTTGCTGAAAAAATATTAAAGGCCAACGGATACGAAGAAGTTTATAACGGCGGAAGCTGGGACAGTTTAGGAAATATAAAAGCAGGAGGTTGTCCAATTAAATAAAAATTATTTTAAACACGCCCATAACAAGCGGGCGGTTTTTTTGACAATTTTAATATTTTAGTGTATAGTCAATATATATGAATAATCACATAGAAACACCCGTAAAGAATGACCCGCCTGCGCAGGCGGGAACAGAGATAACTTTTGGCGGTCTTGGCATAGCTCCAAAACTTCTTGATGCAATCTCAAAATTAGGATTTAAAATTCCAACCTCAATACAGCACAAGGCAATTCCTTCAGCCATTGAGGGTAAAGATGTTATTGGCATAGCCCAGACGGGTACCGGTAAAACCTTAGCTTTTGGTATACCTTTGATTCAGCAGATTTTGAAGTCCGGTAATCCTTCGACCGGTTCAGGACGAGCGGGCAAGGGATTAATTGTATTGCCGACGCGAGAATTAGCCCTGCAAGTAGATGAAACTATACAAAAAATAGGAAGAGGGTTTGGTATAAAAACAGCAGTTTTAATTGGAGGAGCTTCTATGTATAACCAAGTGCACTCGATAAGAAGAAACCCGCACATTATAATCGGAACCCCGGGAAGAATTATTGACCATATTGAAAGACGGACCTTAAGTTTGCATGACGTTACGATTTTAGTTTTAGATGAAGCCGATAGAATGTTTGATATGGGGTTTGCTCCGCAGATTAAAAAAATATTACAAGTGGTTCCCAAAGAAAGACAAACAATGCTTTTTTCAGCGACAATGCCCGACGGTATCGCAAAAATTGCTAGCTCTCATATGAAGCTTCCTGTTAGAGTAGAAATAGCTAAATCCGGAACCACTGCTGAAAATATTGAGCACGAACTTTTTATTGTTGGAAAAGACCAGAAACTTCCGTTATTAAAAAAGCTTCTTGGAGATTATAAAGGAAGCGTTTTAATTTTTTTAAGGCTAAAGCACAATGCAAGAAAAATTTGTAGCGATTTGCATAACATTGGAATTTCTTCCGCTGAAATACACTCAAACAGATCTTTGGGGCAAAGAAAAGAGGCGTTGGAAGGATTTAAGCTTGGCAGATATAGGGTACTTGTGGCAACAGATATCGCTTCCCGTGGAATAGACGTAAAAGGCATTGAGCTTGTGGTTAATTTCGATCTTCCTGAAAATCCGGAAGATTATGTCCATCGTATTGGAAGAACAGGAAGGGCGGGGATGTCGGGTAAGGCGATATCTTTGGTTTTACCGGACCAAGGGTCTAAAGTTAGGGAGATTGAAAGACTGACTAGGCTTTATTTGCCCATCTCAAAATTACCGGATTTGCCGGCAAGTCCAATTCAGAAGACCAACACCCTCGATGCTTTTAATAAAGATAATTACTCTCAACGTAGAAGGCCTTCAGGCCGTTTTAACCATGGCAGAAGAAGATATTAAATTTTCCGCCAAGGGCGGACTATCCTCCGGCTGGGATGTTGTCGTTGTAGGCGCTGGTCCTGCGGGAATTATGGCGGCGGGTACGGCAGCAAGGTCCGGGCTGAAAGTTGCCTTGATAGAAAAAAATGCGGAGCTTGCTAAAAAGTTGCTTCTGACCGGCAACGGAAGATGTAATTTAAGTAATGCAGAATTTTCCTCCAAAGGCGGACCAGCCTCTGGTTGGAATTTGCGAGAACTCGTGAAAAATTATAATAACGGGGAATTTTTATTTCACGCTTTTTCTGTTTTTGGACCGGAAAAAACAATTAAATTTTTTGAAGAGTTGGGATTGAAAACTAAAATTGAAGGCAAGAAAGTTTTTCCAAAAAGCGACAACGCCAAGGAAGTGTTAGAAGCCCTAAAAAAATATTTAACAAAAAATAAAGTCAATCTGTTTTTTAATTCAAAAGTTAAAGAAATTGTTTGCACCGGTAAAAAAATCAAAAAAATAATTTTAAGCGACCTTTCAACGAGTTCGGGGCAGGCTAGAGAAATAGTTGCAAAAAAATATATTCTTTGTGCCGGGGGGAAATCTTATTCTGCAACCGGCTCTGACGGTTCAGGCTACGATTTAGTAAAAAAATTGGGGCACACCATTGTTAAACCTAAACCCGCTTTGTGTCCGATAATGGTAAAAGAAGACTGGGTCAAAAACTTACAGGGAACAAGCTTAGATGATGTGGAAATCAGTGTATTTCAAAACGGAAAAAAAGTGGCTCACGAATACGGAGAAATTTTGTTCACGCATTTTGGCCTAAGCGGGCCTGCTATTTTGAATATCAGCGGGAAGGTGGGGGATTTGTTAGAAAGGGGAGAAGTAAAAATGTATTTTGATTTATTCCCCCTGCTTAACCACGAGGAACTTTTAAAAGGGTTTGAAGATGTTTTAAAACAAAATGCTAACAAAACGGTTAAAAATATACTCTCCACATTTGTGCCGGAAAAGTTGGCTGAAATTTTAGCAGATATCATAAAAGTAGATAAAAATAAAATAGCCAACAATCTGTCAAAAGTTGAGAGGGCAGTTATTGTTAAAATTTTTAAAAATATTGAGATAGCCCCGGAAAGTGTTTTAGATTTTGATGTCGCTAAGGTTACGAGAGGAGGAATATCTTTAAAAGAAATAGATCATAAAACAATGAAATCTGAATTGATCAGTAATTTATTTTTTGCAGGTGAAATTATTGATGTAGACGGCGCTACAGGAGGATTTAATTTGCAGGAGTGTTGGAGCACCGGGTATTTAGCGGGCAAGAGTGTCACACTTTAATTAGAGAATACAGAGACGGTGCCACATTTTTCTGCTAAGGGACAAATTCGCCCTGGTGGAAATTGAGATGGTTTTCTGATAGAATTATAAATTATTATTAAAAATAATAAAGGTATGGTTTTGTTAAATATTTTAATAGCTTGTTTTTTAATAAGTCTCTGCGTTTGGGTGGCTGTCCTATTTTTGTTTTTTAAGAAAGAAACGCTTTCTAAAATAACAATGTTCTTAGTTTCTCTTTCTGCAGGAGCTTTGATTGGCGGTGCTTTTTTGCATTTATTGCCAGAAGCTTCTGAAAAAATGGAGCCAGAGAGGTTATTCTTCTTTGTGTTATCCGCTTTTGTCGGTTTCTTTTTGATAGAAAAGTTATTTCACTGGCGACATTGTCATAAAGAAAATTGTGAAGTTCATTCATTAGGTTATATGAATTTAGTCGGAGACTCTCTGCATAATTTTATAGATGGACTAGTAATCGCTAGCGTCTTTTTGGTAGATTCTAAATTAGGAGTGATAACAACGCTTGCTATAGCCTTGCATGAAATACCTCAAGAGATTGGTGATTTCGGAGTTCTTATACACGCAGGATTTAATAAAACAAAAGCATTGGTATGGAATTATTTAGTTGCAACCACAGTTATTTTAGGTGGAGTTGCAGGATACCTCGCCGCTTTTTACATTGATGGCGCGATGGCGTATCTCTTACCAATAGCCGCCGGCGGATTTATTTATATTGCCGCTTCTGATTTGATGCCGGAAATAAGAAAAGAAAGTGATGTCAAAAAATCAATTATATCTTTTGGTATATTTTTGGTGGGAATTGTTATAATGTTTGCTGTAAAGTTTTTGGAATAGCAGATCGTTTATTGCACGTTCCAGTATTGTATTAAAAAAGAGGGAACCGCACCCTCTTTTTTGTTTGCTTGTTGACGTGAGATAGTTATGGGTATATACTCAATATAGAGGAGTAAATTAAAAGAAAGGTCGTTTCTCTAATATTAAAAAAAATAAAATATAAAAATATGCCAAAATTAGATGGAACAGGTCCTTCGGGACAAGGTCCTAAAACGGGTAGAGGAATGGGTAATTGCGGTGGAGGCAGAGGAATGGGCTGGGGCAGAGGATATGGATGTGGTTGTGGAGGCGGATTGTTTGGTAGGATGTTTTACACAAAGGAAGAAAGGGACGAATTATTGAAAGATAGAGCAACAATGCTAGAGGAGGAATTAAAAGCAGTTAAGGAAGAATTAGCTGAAAAAAAGGATAAGAAATAAAGAAACCGACTGGCCTCTTGAATAAAAGGGGCTAGTTGGTTCTATGGTTTGAATAAGATAATAGCAAGCTATAAAATAAAAAAAGTTAACACTGTGATTATGAAAAAGAATTTATTTATCTTTGTTATAGTTATTATTTTAATCTTCATTATTGGCTTATGGTTTATAAATTTTAAGTTTTTTAAACAAAATGAAATTTTTGGATTAGATGAAGAAGTTAATGGAATTATGATTCTTATCGAATCTACGGATAAACCAGCTGGATTATCTAATATGGCGAATGAAATGAAAAAAAGAAACATTTACGGCCTTTTGATGGTCACTCCAGAGTTTGCTCAAGCAAATTGCGATGAAATAAAAAATACTCTTGATATTGGTAATATAGAGATTGTTGCATCTAATGTTGGCGCACCATTTTGGGACGTGCCATACGATGAGCAGAAAACAAGAATTATTAAAATGTTGGACGGAATTGAGTTGTGTACTGGTATAAGACCAAGAATTATTTCATCTCGATATATGGCCTCCGATATGAATACTGTAAAAGTCGCAGAAGATTTGGGGATACCCTATATAACCGCCAGGGGAACAACCGGAGATAAGGCTACCGTTTATCAGCCAGAAGGCTATAATGTAAAGATTTTATCTGTTTCGAATATTCCACTTGTACCCTTTAAATATGGAAGTCTTTGTGATTATTCTTTTTATGAAAGATCCGGCACCCCAAACGACATGAAAGAAGAACTAATGAGAGCAATAGAACCATTAACACCTAAAGAGAAAACCTGGCTTGGTCAATATTCTAAAGTAACTCCAGTGTCACATACTTATATAGGAGGGTCTTTAAAGCAATGGAACGACATGTGGATTGACTTCTGGGATAGTGCTAATATTAAATGGGTGGATTTAGATGATTTTATGGTAAAAGTGGATTGGACAATTCCACTGTGGCAAATTCCTACAAACAAGAATAATCCTTATACAGAAGAAAAAATCAGACCACTGATTCCCTACGAAGAAGAAGCAAAAATAAATAATATTTGTGAATAATAAAATTGAATCAAAAAAGCCATCTCTGAAAAGTATTTACGCAAAAAAATCAGAAATAAGATGAAGGAAAAAATATCTATAATTTCAATATTAGCCAATGTGGTTTTAGCTGGGGGGAAAATTAGCATTGGTGTATTTTCAGGTTCTGCAGCTATTTTAGCGGAAGGGATTCATTCCTTTATGGATATTTTCTCTTCAGTTGTTGGTTATATCGGAATTAAAATATCTACAAAACCAGAGGACCAAAAACATCCTTATGGTCATTATAAATTTGAGGTCTTGGCTGGAGTGATTATTACTTTGATTCTTTTGGTAACGGGAATAGGGATAATATGGGGAGCCTATAATAATTTTCTAAATCCGGAAAAGATAGAAGTTGGCTATTTAGCTTTTGGGATAATGATATTCTCGGCGGCTGTAAATGAAGTAATGGCTCGCCTAAAAATTTATTTCGGGAAAAAGGAAAACTCTATCGCACTGTTGTCTGACGGACTTCATTCGAGGGTTGATGTTTTTGCTTCCTTGGTAGTTTTTGTTGGATTAGCTCTAACGAAATACTGGATCTTTATCGATTCGGGCCTGGCACTTTTAATTGGGCTTTATATTGTTAAAGAGTCTTTTTCTTTGGGTAAAGAGGCAGTTAATTCCTTGTTGGATGTTTCGGCGGGTCCGGAGATTGAAGAAGAAATAAAAAAAATTATTATAGCTCGAGGTATCGAGGTAGGCGTAGTAAGAACTCAGAAAAAAGGATCTGCTGTTACAGCAAATTTAGAGGTGAAAATCCCAAGCAATTTAAAAGTAGAAGAAGCAACAAAAATTTCTGAAGATTTAAGAAAAGAATTAATGGAAAAAATTAAAAGTCTTTCTTATGTTGCTATTCAAATAAAAAGTCATAATGTTGAAACCGGATTTTATAAGCCCGTATTTGGCAAGGGATTCGGCTGGCAGAGGCAAGGACCGGGAGGTTATTGCGTTTGTCCGAAATGCGATTATAAGGCAGAGCATAGGGTGGGCACGCCATGTTCATCTCTTCGATGTCCAAAATGCAATATTAATTTAGAAAGAAAATAACATGGTTCCCAAAAATATTTTTTTAACTAAAGGCGTCGGAGTTCATAAAGATAGATTGGCAAGTTTTGAGTTATCACTAAGAGACGCTGGAATCGAAAAATGCAATTTAGTTTGCGTGTCATCAATTTTCCCCCCGAATTGTAAAATGGTTTCGAAAGGCGACGGTGTCAAGTTACTAAATCCTGGGGAAATAACCTATTGTGTTATGGCTAGAAACGAAAGCAATGAGCCAAACAGATTAATTTCAGCGTCCATTGGGTTGGCTATACCTAAAGACGGAGATCAATACGGCTATCTTTCTGAACATCATGCTTTTGGAGAAAAGGGAGAAAGGGCTGGAGAGTATGCGGAAGATCTGGCGGCGACAATGCTAGCAACCACCCTTGGAATTGATTTTAATCCTGATACGGCATGGCAAGAAAGAGAGCAAGCTTATAAATCATCAGGACATATTTTTAAGACAGCCAATATTACTCAATCATCAGAAGGTGACAAGACGGGTCTTTGGACTACTGTGATTGCGGTAGCTGTTTTTATTGAATAATAACATGACAAGACCAAGACTTTGTAGGAGAATAGGATTTAATCCAAGCGTTACGTATTTTAAACCTCAAGGAGTGCCAATGAGATTTTTGGAGGTGGTTGATTTAACTGCAGAAGAGTTAGAAGCCCTGAGACTAAGAAATATAAATGATTTGGAGCAAGGGGAAGCTGCCAAAAAAATGAATACATCACAGAGCACTTTTCAAAGAATTTTGTCTTCGGCCTATAAAAAGGTGAGCGAAGCTTTGATAGAAGGAAAAGCAATAAAAATAGTTAAATAGTTTTTTATTTTTTGCCTCAGCTAATTTTTTTATTTTGCCCTACGGGTATTTTTTTGCTACAATACACAAATATTTAAACAACGTTATCACATGATTAAAATATATCAAAAAAGAATAGTAGATTCCGAAATAAAAGAGGTGGGAGAATTTAGACCCGGATCTTGGATATGCGCGCAAAAAGCCAGCGAAGAAGAGGTCGCTGTTTTAGAAAGGGATTTTAAATTGGATTCAAATATATTAAAAGATGCCCTAGATCCTTTTGAAGCTCCTCGCGTGGAAACCGAAGGCGGGATAGTGTACATATTTACGAGGGTGGCTCAAAAATTGGAGGAGAGAATTATCACAGTTCCCTTATTAATAGTCATCGGTCCGGATTTTGTTTTAACGCTTTCAAAAGATGAGAACCAAATTCTTAATAAATTTATGGATAACGGTTTAAAATTTACAACAACGCAGAAGACTCAGTTACTTTTGATAATTTTTTCTGAAATAATGAAAAGCTACAACAGTTTTTTAACTTCGATAAGCAGGAACGTGAGAGAGGCAAGCGGAAAAGTTGGAAAGATAAATGAGAAAGTTATTATGAATTTTGTCGGATTTGAAGAGGAGTTAAATGATTTTCTTTCGGCCCTCACTCATACAAGTCCTGTTTTACAGAACATATTAGGAGGAAAACTTATAAAGCTTTATCAGCAGGATGGTGAGTTGATGGAAGACTTAATTCTAAGCGCAAATCAGTTGATAAGTTTGTGTCAGTCTACACTTAAAAATATTGTTAATATTAGAGAGGCCTATTCCACAATAGTTACGAACGATCTTAACAGAGTCATCAAGCTATTTACATCCCTTACGGTTATACTCACAATTCCAACAATTATTGCCAGCATGTATGGTATGAACGTGGGGCTTCCTTTGGCGGGAAACCCGGGAGCTTTTTGGATAATATCTTTGGCGATAGTTGTTATCGTTTCGGGTGTTTTATATGTATTCAGCAGGAATAGATGGCTGTAATTTGTAAGGTTGAGTAAAAAAGAAAAACCACCTTTTAACGGAGGCGGTTTTTTGGTAGAATTGAGGAAAGATGCAAAATCAATGGTACACAAAATCAATTGCAGGGGTTTTTGAAGATATAAGGTCTAGTGAGGGGGGATTGAGTAGTAGAGACGCGACGTTGCGACTTAAAGAATACGGATTGAATAAATTGCCGGAAGCTAAACCAGACGGGATTTTTTATATTTTTTTACATCAATTTCAAAGTTCTCTTATTTATATACTTTTGCTTGCAGGAGCTATTGTTTTTGCTATGGGAGAGTTTGTTGACGGATTTATTATTTTGTTCGTGCTTGTTTTTAATGCGGTTGTTGGGACTATCCAAGAAGGAAAGGCACAAAATACTTTATTGGCTCTTAAAAAATATACAGAAACCAAGACTATTGTCGTACGCGATGACCTAGAATTTATTATTGCGGATACGGACGTTGTGCCAGGAGATATAATTGTTTTGCAAGAAGGGGAAAAAGTCCCCGCTGACGCGCGCGTGATTTTATCGAACAATTTAAAAGCAGACGAATCGACCTTATCTGGAGAATCTGTGCCGGTAAATAAAATTGTTGAACCGATAGAGAGAGAATATTTGCCTACACCAGAGCAAAAAAATATTATTTTTAAAGGAACAAACATATTGTCTGGCAGTGGGCGAGCTGTTGTTGTCGCAACGGGTGTTAATACTGAGATAGGTAAGATAGCAAAAGCAATGACGGCTATAGACGCAGAAGTTCCCTTGAAAAAGAATGTCCGTTATTTGTCTGGAATTATTGTTGTAGTAACAATAATTTTAAATATTGTTTTGTTTGTTGCGGGACTTTTATCCGGCAAAAATATAAGAGAAATGTTTGTTATGTTGGTTTCTCTTTCTGTCTCTATTATTCCGGAGGGCCTGCCGGTTGTGCTTACACTAATTTTAGCAACGGGTGTATGGAGAATGAGCAAGCGAAACGCTTTGGTTAAAAAACTTCAGGCGGTTGAGGCGCTAGGGCAGGCGGAAGTAATTGCAGTTGATAAAACGGGAACCATTACAAAAAACGAAATGGTGGTCCAAAAAGTGTTTGTAGATAATAGAACTTTTGAGATCGGCGGAATAGGATACGAGCCAAAGGGTGACGTTAAAATGAACGGGGATCAGGTTGATCCGCTAAACCATCAGGAGTTAATTTTTATGGCAAAAAACGCCGCATTATGCGCGGAAGCTATGGTATTTTTTTCAAAAAAAGAAAAAAAGTGGATAACAAGGGGCGATCCCACAGAGGCCGCGTTGCTGGTGATGGCTCAGAAGATAGGCTTTCATAAAAACATTTTAGAACGAGAGTCGCCGTCTATGGCAGAATTTCCTTTTGATTATCATCTTAAGTATAGGGCTTCGTTGCGTAAAACGGAAAATAGGAAGTTTTTAATAGTCGCCGGTGCGCCGGAGAGCATATTGGCAATATCAAACAAAATTTGGAAAAACGAGAAGAATCAGCCGTTATCTGAATCTGAGAAAAATAAATTAACAGGAATTTTTGAAAAAATGTCAGAAGACGGACTTAGGGCTGTAGCGTTGGGAATAGACAATAATCCAGATAAAGATGTTTCGGCAGAAAAAATAGAGAAAATTACATTTGTCGGATTTTTAGGTATGAAAGACGCGCTGAGACCAGAAGTTCCGGACGCAATGGCTCGCGCATTGAAAGCGGGAGTGCGCATAGTTATGATTACTGGCGACCATAGGATTACAGCAAAAGCTATCGCCACGGAAGCTGGTATTTATAAAGAGGGAGATGAAATTGTTACGGGAGAAGAGCTAGATAAAATGAGCGACGAATATCTTGCCGGAAAAATTAAAAAAGTTTCTGTTTTTGCCCGGGTTTCTCCGGAACACAAATTAAGAATAATTAAAGCGTTCAAAATAGCTAAAAAAATTATTGCGATGACAGGGGACGGAGTAAACGACGCGCCCTCGCTTGTTATGGCTGATCTCGGCGTGGCTATGGGTCAGATAGGCACAGAGGTCGCCAAAGAAGCATCGGATATTATTCTTTTAGACGATAATTTTGGAACTATTATCTCTGTTATAGAGGAAGGAAGAAGCATTTATAAAACCATAAAAAAGGTTATTCTTTATCTTTTTTCTACCAGCATTGGAGAGGTTTCAGTTATAGCTGGAGCGCTTTTTTTGGGATATCCTTTGCCTATTTTACCTGCGCAAATTATTTGGCTTAATTTTGTGACGGACGGTTTTCTTGATGTGTCTTTGGCGATGGAGCCAAGTGAAAATAACTTGCTTTCTGATAAGTTTAAAAAACCCAACAAATATTTAGTAGATTTTTTAATGGCGCAAAGGATGTTTTTTATGGCTCTACCGATGATGATAGGAACCCTATTTGTCTTTAAAATATTTTTAGGCTCAGATCTGATAAAAGCTCAAACAATGGCGCTTTGTGTTTTGGCGGCAATCCAATGGTTCAATGCCTGGAATTGTAAGTCAGAAGATAAATCAATTTTTAAAACAAACCCTCTGTCGAATAAATTTTTGGTTGGCGCCACGGCTATTGTTATATCACTGCAATTATTAGCAGTTTATAATCCTTTTTTACAAAAAATATTACACACGGTTCCCCTTAAAGGAAAAGACTGGTTGTTAATTATTACAGTGGCCCTTTCTGTGGTTGTTGTAGAAGAAGTTAGAAAATTAATTTATAGGTTATGGAAAAAACATTTTGTTGGCTAATCGGGGTCCGACGCGTAGATTTTTTACACAGCGCACATTTTATAATTATCTGATATAATAATTAAATATTCATAATTTATTCAATAAAATATGTTTAATATAGTTACGTATTTATTTTTAGCATTGGGATTTGTTCTTCTTATAAAGGGCGCAGATTTTTTAGTAGACGGAGCTTCGTCAATCGCTAAAAGATTTGGTATTTCAGCCTTAGTAATCGGGCTCACAATTGTTGCCTTTGGAACTTCAGCTCCCGAGCTGGTAGTTAATATTTTTGCCAGCTTGCAGGGCAATACAGATATTGCCATAGGTAATATTCTAGGAAGCAACATAGCTAATATTCTGCTTATTCTAGGTGTTTCGGCGACTATTTTTCCTTTGGCGGTAAAAAAGGGGACCACCTGGAAAGAAATTCCGTTGAGCTTGTTGGCAATCATAGTTCTCGCCCTTTTAGTTAACGACCAATTTATAGATGGTAGTTTACCTTCTGGGCTTACCAGAATTGACGGATTTGTGCTTCTTTCTTTCTTTATTGTTTTTTTATATTATACTTTTGGCATAAGCAAGGCATCTGGTGACGAGAACCAGACGGATATTAGTGAAAAATCTTTATTAGTGTCGATCTGCATGATATTGGGAGGACTTTTTGGCCTTACACTAGGCGGAAAATTGATTGTAGACTCTGCCGTTACTATAGCGTCAAGTCTTGGCGTAAGCCAGGCGGTGATAGGACTTACTGTTGTGGCGATTGGAACGTCTCTTCCGGAGCTAGCGACCTCAGCAATCGCTGCCTACAGAAGGCATCCCGACATTGCGGTTGGAAACATAGTTGGTTCCAATATTTTTAATATTTTTTGGATATTAGGAATAAGCGCCGTAATCAATCCGTTGCCATTTTCTCCTGTGCTGATGAGAGATATGGCCGTTGTAATTGGAGCAACCTCTTTACTTTTTATCTTTATGTTTGTTGGTAAAAAACACATACTTGAAAGATGGCAGGGTGTTTTATTTATCGTGGCTTATCTTATTTATATTATTTTTATCGTTGCCCAAGAGATTATAAAATAGCATTATTGCGCTAAATTTATTGGAGTTTTCGATGAAAGTTTAAAAAAATATTAATCTAGGACAGTATTCCTACGGCCGTGAAAATTTGTCCTTTTCGGCTTTTTTATTAAAACAAAAGCCGTCTCTAAATTACAAGAGACGGCTTTTGTTTTTGTTATATGGCGTTACTTAAAACGGAAACTAATTCGGCGAATATTTTATGAGTGCCGTAGGATTCTTTTATCTGATTTTTAACATCTTCGGCTACCTCTCCTCCTATTACATCTTCTATTTTTTTATACACCGATTTTACAGAATCGAAGTTTATAATCCAGTCGTGGAGCCCTAGTTTTTTAAAGGTTTCAGAAACTCCCATATTATGGTTAATTATTGCGGGGGTTCCTGAGGCCACGGCTTCCTTGGCTACGTTTCCATAAGTCTCAAAATGCGAAGGACTGATCACTACCCCCATTTTTTGATAAAACGCGACTAACTTTTTGTTGCTTCTGGAGCTATAAAACGTAACCAATTTTGACATCCTTTTATAATTTTTATTTTTGGAATCAAGGTCGGTTATAATATTAATGGTAAATTTATTACCATTTTTTTGGTTGTACTTTGCTAGTTTTTCACAGAATTGGACATTTTTTATTCTGGTCCACCTGCTTACAATACCAATGTTTTGTTTGGTTTTTTTGTTTTTTCCGGCGACAAAATATTCAGGCACAGGATTTGGGATTATGGCAGACTTATATATTTTATGGCCAAAAACTTCTTTTTCGACAACATTTTTTGTCATATCAGAAGGAAAAATGTAAAAAGTGTTATCGTTATCAAAACATTTTTCCATGTCCAAGAATATTTTTTTGGCTTTTTTGTTCCAACTTGCAGTTTCTTTTGCTAACACTCCATGATAATGCAGTACAACTGGAACACCCTCTTTTTGGGCTGCCAAAAGCAGGCACCATGGCAAAAAATAGGTTCCATTAACGAGAATCAAGTCCGGTTTCTCTTCTTTTATTGCTCTTTGGTAGGCACTAATAACCTTGCTATATCTTTTTTCAACGTAACTTAGTCCTTTTGCCTTCTTTATAACTTTTGCAATATTGGGAACATTTAAGGATGCGGATATGGTGGAGTTTTTTATATCCATCTTTTTCTTAAAAGTGTTTTTACCTCTTTTATTTATTATGTTTACGGCTGTAATACTTAGATCACCAGCTCCGCTTTTTTTTATGAAGTCCATAAAAGACAAAACCACCTGAGCTATGCCAGCTGTCTGGGCAAATCTTATGTTTGTTAAAATTTTCATTTTTGTTTTTTTAGGTCTTAATAATAAAAAACTCAAAACATGCTGTGTTTGAGCGCCATCTCTTTACATTATTATGTCTTTATTGTATCACTTTATAACTGTTTGTCAAGTCTTTTTAGCCTATTTTGTACTTTGCTCCCCAAAATTTCATTAATAACCACTACTAGCCCTGTCCTTTAAATTGGGCCAATTTTATGGTAATATGCTTGTAATGATATTAAAACAAATTTTCGACTTTATATTACCACAAAAAAAGTTTAACAGGGGATTAAGAATTTTGATTACAGTAAATACCGCAATGGTTTTCATCATAGGATTGTTTGCGCCCTTTTATGCTGTGTTTGTGCAAAAATTAGGAGGTAATATCGCTTTCGCCGGTTTTTCTTGGGCGGTATTTTCTATTGTAGCGGGTGTTTTAACCTTGTTATTCGGGAAATGGCAGTTAAGAGTAAAGGAACAGGAGCTTCTGGTGGCCTTAGGATATTTGATCCGTGGATTGGTTTTTTTAAGTTATGCCTTTATGGGCAGTATTACTCAGTTAATTTTTACCCAGGTTCTTTGGGGCGTGGGAGCTGCTCTTGGCTCACCGGCCTTTGATGCAGTATATAGCGCACATACAAGCAAAGAAGATTCTATAGTCCAGTGGGGAGAGTGGGAGGGGATTGCGTCTATAGCGGTGGGATTGGCGGCGATTATCGGAGGAATTTTAATTCAGGAAGTTGGTTATATGTATGTCTTTTTAGGAATGGCTGTTTTATCTTTTGGTCTCGGAATTTATATTTGGAAGCTTCCGCGTGAAGTTTTATAAAAATATATTTTTTAATCTAACTTAAAAAAATGAATCAATTTTGGACAATCGTTGTCGGGATATTGGTTTTAACAAGCGTCATAGTGTTTGGTTTTACCTTTTTTCAGGTGAGCGAGCAAAGGGCGTCTTTGGTTTCAGATTTAGAATATAGAACTCAGATTCTGTCAGAAAGTTTTAAGGAATCTATAGAGCCAGCATACATTAATAATTCTCAAGAATCTTTACAAAAAACTTTAAATAAATTTACCGACAAGCAAAGATTGTTGGGAATAGTTGTATACGACAGCAAAGGGGGTGCGGTAGCTTCTTCTATTGATTTATCAGATGAGGTGATAAAAAGCGCTAAGCCCGCCCATGCCATGGATTCTGATAGTGCCTCGGGGAGTTTTGTATCTGTAGAAAAAAACAAGATTTATGAATTCGTCGATCCTTTACATCAGGATAGTGCAGTAATTGGATCGATTATGATTGTGCAAAATGCCGGTTATATAGATACTGCAATTAATCAGACTTGGGCAACTGTTCTCTTGCGATTTTTCATCCAGACATTAATTTTAATAATCGCCATAATCTTTATCCTAAGATGGCTAGTTTTTAAGCCGATTCTAAAGATGATTAAATCGATAAAAATGATTCGGGCTGGCAAACCAGATCAAGAACTAGATACTATTGAGAACCATTCTTTTTTTCGTCCGTTGGCCGAAGAAATATCTAAAATTTCTGCCAGTTTATTGAAAGCCAGGTCGGCCGCCAGCGAAGAGGCAAGGTTAAGAATGGAGAAATTGGATACCCCCTGGACAGCGGACAGATTAAAAGAATTTGTTAAAAGTTACCTCAAAGACAGAAAAATTTTTGCGGTTTCTAATCGAGAACCATATGTACACAATAAAACAAAGAATGGAATAGAGTGTTCTATCCCGGCTAGTGGCATGGTTACTGCTATTGAACCAGTTATGGCATCTTGTGGCGGAGTTTGGTTGGCGCAGGCAACGGGTGACGCAGATAAAAAAACTGCTGATGCTGATGGAAAATTACAGGTTCCTCCCGACGATCCAAAATATACTTTGAAGAGAATTTGGCTTTCGGAGAAAGAGCAGAGGGGTTTTTATGTCGGTTTCTCAAACGAAGCTTTGTGGCCGTTATGTCATAATGTGCACAACCGCCCCATTTTTAGAAAGGAGGACTGGCAGGAATATCGTAGAGTAAACGGAAAATTCGCTCAAAACCTGTTACGTGAGATAGATGGCATAGAAAAACCTTTGATATTAGTACAGGATTTTCACTTTGCGTTGTTGCCCCAGATGATAAAAAAAAGTAGACCAGATGCCAAAATAGGATTATTTTGGCACGTTCCATGGCCAAGCCCCGAGGTTTTTAATATTTGCCCATGGCACAAAGAGATACTGGAAGGAATGCTTGGAGCGGATATTATCGGATTTCACACACAACAATACTGCAACAATTTTATGGGGACGGTTGGAAAAGGCATGGAGTCAATGGTAGACCTGGAACAGTTTTCAATTACTTTAAAGAGTCACTTGACCTATATAAGACCATTTCCCATTAGTGTTGAATTTACCTCGAAAGAGGAAGAAAAATTAGATGTAAAAAGGCGCGAAGATTTACTGGGTCAATTTGGAATAAAAAGCGAACACGTCGGCTTAGGAGTAGACAGACTAGATTATACTAAAGGTATTTTAGAACGCTTTAAGGGTCTCGAATTTTTCTTTAATTCTTTCCCTGCGTATAAAGAAAAATTTACATTTTTGCAGATTGCGCCCCCAAGCAGAGAGGGAGTTGAAAAATACAGAGAATTTAATGAGGAGCTAACGGCAGAAGCAGAAAGGATTAATGAAGAGTTATCACAAAATGACTGGAAGCCGATTGTCTTAATAAAAAAACATTTTACTCACGAAGATTTATCTTTATTATATCGTCGGGCCAACCTTTGTCTGGTCACGCCTTTGCATGACGGCATGAATTTAGTATCTAAAGAATTTGTTGCCGCAAGAAATGATGAGTCTGGCGTTCTTATTTTAAGCCAATTTGCCGGGGCTTCAAGAGAGCTTAAGGGGGCTATTATAATTAATCCCTATTCGGCCGAACAAACTTCTTCGGCAATATATGAGGCTCTTAATATGTCTTTATCTCAGCAACACCAACGTATGAAAAAAATGCGTGAAGCGGTAAAAAATTATAATGTATACAGGTGGTCTGCGGAATTTATGAGAGCTGTCGCAAGCCTAGATTAATATGAAATATTTTTTTGATTTTTCTCAGGAAATAATAAAAAGAATACAGGGCGCAAAAGATTGCGCCCTGATGTTTGATTTTGACGGAACGCTGTCTAAAATTGCTAAAACGCCAAGAGAAGCCTTTTTGGAAAAATCGACGAAAGATTTGATAAAAAAACTAAATAAAAATTTTTGTGTCGCTGTGGTTAGCGGCCGCGACCTTTCTAGTGTTAAGTCTATGATTGGCTTGCCTGGTTTAATTTACGCGGGCAACCATGGTCTCGAATGGCAGATAGGGAAAAAATCCGAAAACTTACATATTGATAAAAAATTTCAGGAGGATTTAGCGCAAATAAAAAATATATTTAAGAGTGTGGCTGTAAATTATCCGGGAATTTCTATCGAAGACAAATTATCTAATTTATCAATCCATTACCGCTTACTTAGTGAAAAGGCTTGTGGGGATTTTTTAAAAAAAATTAAAGAAAATATTTTGGCAGTTAATAAAGAAGGATTTTTTTCTGTGACGAAGGGTAAAAAGGTTATAGAAATACGTCCAAAGGTTGCTTGGGACAAGGGGGCTTTTGCAAAATTTTTGTTACAGAGGATAAAAGTTAAAAACAGACATTCATGTTTGGCATTTTATATTGGGGACGATAAAACCGACGAGGACGCTTTTGTGGCGCTGTCCGACGGAATAACTATCCGTATCGGTAAGAATAAAAAAAGCGCGGCAAAATATTATATAAAAAATCAAAAACAGATAGATAAGTTGTTGTTGTGGCTTCTTAAAAACATTAGCAAGGACTCCAATTAATAATTTTTTTATCAAGTAGCGCAAAAAACCAGAGACTTGAATCTTTGGTTTTTTTGTAAAACGGTGGATAAATAAATTATTGACTGCTTTGTTTTTTTGATATCATAAAAAAATATTGTTCTGAGGAAGGCACCGTCCTTTGACAAGGAGAGAGTATATGGGAACTCACATAGAAACCGGGATCCTGTTAAATTGTTTTTTATCTCTCGACAACATAGATGATTTGTCGCGCGTTGTTTTTGACGGAGTGCTAAGGTCTTGGAAGGTTGTCATTATTTTTGAAAGGGGGGGCAAGATTGAGGGGAATATTGCAATTTCGAAAGAACTTACGTCCAATATGACAATTGTCGACTCGGAAGTTTTTTTCAGATTACTCCGCGAAGCTCTATGTTACGTAGTCGCAACGCGTCCACGAACAAGGGTAATCGTTAAAGAGCTGGAGTTAAAAAAAAACGAGGTTCGGAGCAGGTGATGTCTCGTTTAGTCCCGTGTCGGCTGGCACGGGATTTTTTTGTTATTAAAAACAATCGCCAAACCGACGATTCTTTGGTAATATAGAACAATAAGTTTAAAATATGATATATTCTTGGTTAATAGTAATAATTTTAGCTTATCTATTTTTTGCATTTTCTTCTTTTGGGGATAAGCTAGTTTTAGCTGGCAGGCCCAAGCCGAAATCTTATATTTTTTATGTGGGAGCGTTCGGCCTGTTCGTGGTTTTATTTATACCGTTTATAAAGTTTGGGCTTCCAACTGGCGCCGGATTAACTTGGATTATTTTAGACGCGCTTGTGCGTATAGCTGGTCTTTACGCAATGTACGAGGCGCTAGAAAGATTTGATGTTTCAAAGGTTATGGTAACAATCGGCGCTACCCAGCCTATATTTATTTTTGCTTTAACGTGGCTTTTTGGAAAAGGAGCTATAATGCCGGCATCAGATATTTTGGCATTTTTGATTTTATTTTTAGCCTGCATTATTGTTTCGGTTGAAAAAACACCTAAAATTACGGGGGACTATTTAAAGATTACGCTTTTTTCATCTATAATGTTTTCTTTAGATTATGTTTTTACTAAAATGGTTTTTTTGAACCAGCCATTTTTGCAGGGAGTCATTTGGACGGGAATATTTATTTTTATTTTTGTTTCTATTCTTCTCTTTTCAAAATCTTCCAGAAAGGAAATTTTTGCAAAGAGTATGGTTTTAGATAAGGGAGTACAGGCAAAATTTATATTGGCTCAAGCTTGCGGAGGTGCGGCTAATTTTTTACAAAGCTTCGCCATATTCTTAGTGCCAGTGGTATTTTTACCAATAGTTAATTCTCTAAGGGGAATCCAGTACGCCTTTCTTTTTATTATTACTTTGTTTATCTCCATTTTCTTCCCCAAAGTTTTAAAAGAAGGTCTATCAAAGAGAATAATTTTACAGAAAGTAATTTCCATAATTCTTATAGTAATCGGTTTGGCGATATTAGTTATTTATTAATTTAAAATACGTGGAACAAAACAAAAACACGGCTAGGCCGTGTTTTTGTTTTGTCTTATAACTATTAAGACAGGTGCTTTGAGACTAATTTTGTCATCTCGAACATGTCTACTACTGCCTTTCCGCCAAAAACTACTTTTAACTTGGCATCGGCGATTATATTTCTTTTTGCTTTTGGGTCCTGCAAGTTATTCTTTTTAATATACGCCCAAAGTTTTTTTACTACTTCAGATCTTGGCATCGGGCCCTTTCCTACTACTGCTTCTAAATCAGCAGTGAGTTTTAACGGCTTCATGAAAGCCGAATTTGCTTTTCCTGGCATTATAAATAACTATTCGATTAGTATATTTTCTGTTTCGTTCAGTCCATTGCAATGGGGACTGGACTATTTCGAAAAGATTACCGACCAACTAGTTTTTAATTAATAATAGTGCCTATACTGTAATGATGGCACATATTCTCCTCTCGCGCAACTGTTTTTTATATTTTTTGCCTTGCAAGTAAAAAAAGAGCGCCTTTATGTGGGCGCTTTTTTATTGTTAGCGAAAATGGGTTTTGGCATTTGCACTTTGTGCCTCTTCTTGAAGAGGAAGGTGCAATCGCGGAACTTACCTCCGTCCTTTTTGCACCAGATTGTCATCTTAATGTGTAGGGAATCTTTGCTGTTCCAAAGCCTTCTTACGTCTTCTTCTGGGCAACGCCAAAAGTTGTGTTTTTTTCCATCGGCGCAAATTACGCCCATGCAGAGGCTATGGGCATCGTCTACTTCTTCGCCCAATTCTCGTGCGATTACCGCATTCGCATGGGAAACATCACCGAGTGGTTCTATACCCCAGACATATTCTGATTTGGCCATGATTAGCCTCCTTATTCAGCTGGAAATGTTCAGTCAGTCCAGTACTTATAATATACTTTTTCGGCTAAAAGTCAACAATTTCCCTCTAAATTTATTCACTTTTAGCTCTTGCGTTGTACTTTATTTTGCGGTAAAATAGAAGAATATAAGCTATATATGAAGAGAGAAAATATTATAATAGAAGACAAAAAAGAGCAGGAGCTGGTTGGGGAATTACAGACTCGCACAGATATTAAGGCAGAAAGGATTAAGAGGTTATTGGCGCTCCCAGATTTAACAAAAAAGGAAAACTCTCCCGTTAAGCTTTTAGTTGACCAGATAATAGAGTTACCAAGATTCAAAGATTTTTACTTAATTGATTTTCCAAGAATTGTTGCTGTAGCTGATAATTTTGATGTTTTAAATACTCCGAAAGATCATCCATCAAGAAGAGAGTCTGATACATATTATATTACAGAAAAAGACATACTGCGCACGCAAACCACAACAATGTGGCCATATTGTTTGCGCGATGAAAATGTACTGGAGGTCCTTGAAAAAGATGGAGAATTCGGAGCATTATCTACTGGTATCGTTTTTAGAAAAGATGAAATTGACAGAAAGCATTTTCCGGCATTTCACCAGATAGATGGCTTATATATTTGTAAAAAAGATAAGAAAGTAATAACTCAAAGAGATTTAGAACTTGTAGAAGAGGATATTGTAAAAACCCTTTTTGGAAAAGATATTGAGTTTAGGTTTTTGGTGGATTCTTTTCCGTTTACAGACCCCTCGGTTCAAATTGAAGTGAAATTCAATAATGATTGGTTGGAAATTGTTGGTTCGGGATTAGTGCATTCACAATGCTTAAGAAATTTTGGTATTGACCCAGAGATTTATAACGGTTGGGCGTTTGGATTTGGAATAGAAAGATTAGCCATGATAAAGATGGGGATCACCGACATAAGAATTTTATGGTCAGACGACCCGCGAATTACAAGCCAATTTAAAGATATAAACAGCAAATATAAAGAAGTCAGTAGATATCCTGAAATTTCAAGAGATATTTCTTTTGTGATTGATAAAAGCATAAATTTAAATAATTATTACGAAATTGTACGCGACTTTGCAGAAAACCTAATCGAAGAAGTAAAACTTTTAGACAGCTACGAAGACGACGCGAAATTCGGTAAAGACAAAAAAAGTTATACATTTAGAATTACATATTGCTCGCCGGAAAGGACTCTAACCAATGAAGAGATAAATAAAATCCAAGAAGAGATTAGAGAAGAAACAGTCAAGGAATTAAACGCCGTATTAAGATAATTAAAATTTTAATTATTAACAACGATGAAGCTAAATATAAAATCGAAAGACGAAGAGCCCGAGAAACCCGCCAAAATTTCTGCTCCGCATAAAATTCAGGCGGACAAGAAGCCGGAAATAAAAAAGGAAACCCCTAAAAAAGAGAAACCGGTTTCGGCTGAAAAAAAACCTGCGGCACCGAAGAAGGAGGCGAAAGTAAAGCCAGTTAAATCAGAAAAAAATAAACCGGCTGAAATTGAAAAGAAAGTTGAAAAAACTGAAGAAAAACCGTCTACGTCGCCGACCGAAGAAGTAAAAAAGTCTGTAGCAGAACAGATAGCAGCCAAAAAAGGCAAAGCAAGAAAAGAGGGAGAATATACCGCCAAAGATATCTATGTTCTAAAAGGGTTAGAGCCGGTTAGATTAAGGCCAGGAATGTATATAGGATCTACCGGGGTTGATGGTTTGCATCACTTGATTTGGGAGGTTGTTGATAACTGTTTAGATGAAGCGATGGCAGGTTACGCTAAAAATATTGAGGTTGTTTTATTGCCAAATAATAGGGTAAAAATTTCTGATGACGGTAGGGGAATACCAGTTGAAAAACATCCGGATACGGGAAAATCAACCTTGGAAACGGTTTTAACAACATTGCACGCAGGAGGAAAATTTGGCGGGGAAGCGTATAAAGTTTCCGGAGGTTTGCATGGAGTTGGTATTTCTGTTGTGTGTGCACTTTCTACTTATATGATGTCTCAAGTTGAAAGAGACGGCGGAGTTTACCAGCAGGAATATTTTAGAGGGGCTCCAAAGACTGCGGTCAAAAAGATTGGAGAATCAAAAAAAACCGGAACCACACAAACGTTTGACGCAGACCCGGAAATATTTTCGGAAATAAAATACGATCCCAAAAGAATTTTAAAACACTTGCGCCAACAGGCTTATTTAACAAAAGGGGTTAAGCTTACATTTAGAGATGAAAGAACAAAAGGGGAAGAGAGCAGTTATACTTTTTATTTTGAAGGAGGAGTGGGCTCTTATGTAAAATATTTGGTTGAGAGTAATACTCCGCGTCACCCAAATATTTTTTCTATTAGCACGGAGAAAGATAAGATTTGGGTTGAAGCGGCTTTTCAGTATACGCAAGAAATGGAATGTACAGAAGAATCTTTTGCAAATAATATTTATACGGTTGAAGGCGGAACGCATGTCTCCGGTTTTAGAACCGCCCTCACAAGGTCTTTGAATGATTATGCAAGGCGCGAAGGAATTCTTAAAGAGAAAGATGAAAATTTCTCTGGAGATGATGTAAGAGAGGGATTAACCGCCGTAATTTCTGTTAAAATTCGTACTCCGCAGTTTGAGGGTCAGACAAAAGCAAAGCTGGGAAATCCGGAAGCTAAAAATGCCGTTGAGTCTGCGGTTGCAGAAGGTTTGTCTGATTATTTGGAAAGGAACCCCTCTGATGCAAAATCTATTATCGAAAATTGTCTTTTGGCCACCAAAGCAAGATTGGCTGCAAAAGCTGCTCGTCAGACAGTTTTAAGAAAGGGCGCACTGGAGGGCTTAGCTTTGCCTGGAAAATTAGCAGATTGTCTTTCTAGAAAACCGGAAGAGTCAGAGATATATATCGTTGAGGGAGATTCGGCTGGAGGCTCGTCAAAGCAAGCGAGAGATAGGAGATTTCAGGCGATATTGCCATTAAGAGGAAAGATTTTAAACGTAGAAAGAGCAAGACTGGATAAAATGTTAGCCTCAAAAGAAATTAAGGCTTTAATTATCGCCATGGGAACTGGCATTGGAGAAGATTTTGATATTGAAAAACTAAGGTATCATAGAATTGTAATTATGACTGATGCTGACGTTGACGGAGCTCATATTAGGACTTTACTTTTAACATTTTTTTACAGACACTTTAAACCAGTTGTTGATGCCGGCCATATTTATATCGCTCAGCCACCATTGTATAAAGTTTCTTTTGGGAAAAATACGCAATATGCGTACTCGGACGGTCAGAGAGATAAAATTGTAAAAGAAATGGGCAAAGGGGGAGTTTCAATACAAAGGTATAAGGGTTTGGGAGAAATGAATCCTGACCAGCTTTGGGAAACAACAATGAATCCGGAAAATAGAACCTTGTTGCAGGTTGCGGTTGAAGAGGCTCACGAAGCTGATAAAACTTTGGATATACTTATGGGTGAACAAGTGGAGCCGAGAAAGAAGTTTATACAGACCCACGCCAAAGCTGCTAAAAACTTGGATATATAAAAATTATGCTAGATCAATTAAAAAAAATTGCGGAGCTAAAAAAACTCCAAGATAGTTTCAAAAAAGAAAAAATAACTATTGAAAAAAGGGAGGTTTCGGTTGAGATGAATGGTAATTTCGAAGTAGAGAATATAAAATTAAACCCAGAATTGAGCGCAAATGACCAACAGGAAGTTTTAAAACAATGTTTGAACGAAGCCAGAGAAGATATTCAGAAAAAGATGGCCAAGATGTTAATGGCATCGGGGATTAGTTTTTAGAACCAGTTTTTAAGAGCCCGCTAATAGCGGACTCTTAATTTATATTGACAACGGTTTTTATATGTGATATGATTAAATTATAGTGTTGTTCTTTTTACTCCTACTCTTTTCGCAGAAAGGATTCTGAAATGAGTATAGTACTCACATCGAAGGAGGCAGTTCGGATTGAATCGGTTTGCGGAAAACAGATCCGCGAACTGATGGCAGGATTGGTCTCGCAAAATGCCATAAATGTCATCAACGGCGGTGAGTTAGCTGGGGTGGCATTTACAACCGGGGTAGATCTGGATCACGCCCGGGCTCTTGCCTGGAGGGTGGTCCGTGAGCAGGAAGCTGCTCAGCCGGTCTCCGACTAGTATTGGACGTGGCGGCTTGTCGTGGGCCCTGTGCATGCATCGCACAGGGCCTTTTTTATGTTATAATTAGATAGACTTGACTTATCAATTGGGTTCGGCTATTATATGTATATAGATGGCCGCGAGGCCATTTTAAAAACCAAGGAAAACTAAAAGACTATGACAATCACACAAAAAATAAACATATTTTTTAAAGAAGTCTGGGTTGAGCTAAAAAGAGTGAGCTGGCTTTCCCGCAAAGATATTATAAAATACACGCTTATTGTGTTGGGTTTTACTATTGCGGCAGCCGCATTTTTGGGGGGGTTGGATTATATATTTACTGAAATAATTAAAAAGCTCGTGCTTCACAGCATTTAATTTAAAAAATCATGCCAAAACAAGTTATAGAACAAGAAAAAAATTGGTACGTTATTCATACTTATTCCGGGTATGAAGATGCTGTTGCAAAAAACCTTAAACAAAGGATTGAGAGTTTGAGCATGGAAGACAAGATTTTTGATGTTATAGTTCCGAAAGAGAAAAAGATAAAAATTAAAAACGGAAAAAGAAAAACAGTTGAGGAAAAAATTTATCCGGGATATGTTTTGGTACAAATGGTGGTTACCGACGAATCGTGGTATGTAGTTAGGAATACTCCAAGGGTAACAGGATTTTTGGGAGCTGGCACTACGCCGATTCCGGTTTCTGTTTCCGACATGGCTGATTTAATGAAAAGAATGGAGATGGGTGAGCCTGAATTTACAATCGATTTTGAAGTAGGGGCCTCAGTTAAAGTTATTGACGGACCGTTTAAGGGATTCGAAGGCAAAGTATCAGATATTGATAAAGAAAGAGGAAAGATAAAAGTCTTAGTTAACATGTTTGGCAGAGACACGCCAGTAGAATTAGACTCGCTTCAGATAAAAAAGGTAGAATAATTAAAACGAGTGATAGTTGCAGAAACTATATTTATATTTTATCTGCTAACTTGTAGCTCAAAATAAAATGGCAAAAGAATTAAAGGCAGTCGTAAAAATACAGATTCCAGCCGGTAAAGCAACGCCAGCGCCTCCAATAGGGCCTGCGTTAGCTCAGCATGGATTAAATATTGCAGAGTTTTGCCAAAAGTTTAACGCGGCAACCCAAGCAATGGCAGGATTTACGATACCCGCGGAGGTTACAATTTATAAAGACAGGTCTTACACCTTTAAATTAAAAACACCCTTGGCATCCGAGCTTATCAGAAAAGCGATTGGCATCGAAAAGGGAAGTGGAGTTCCAAATAAAACTAAAGTCGGCAAGATAACAAAAGCCCAACTGAAGGAAATCGCCATAAAGAAAATGCCCGACTTAAACACCACAGACATTGAGCAGGCGATAAAAATAATCGCCGGCACAGCAAAGAATATGGGAGTAGAAGTTATAAATTAAGAAACAAAGTCTAAAAAAATCAAGCGTGAAAATCGCTTGATTTTTGTTTTGGCAAAGTGGTAGAATAATGGATACTAAAATTATTAATATATTTGTAATATGGAGAACCAAAAATATATACGTCCGTCATGGGACGAATACTTTTTAAACTTATTAGAACCAATAGGTAGCAGAGGAAGTTGTGATAGGGGAAGAAGCGGAGCCGTTATTGTTAGCCCTGGGCATACAATAGTCGCAACAGGATACGTTGGAGCGGCTCCAGGTCAACCGCATTGTGATGAGGTGGGGCACATGATGAACACTGTAATACACGAAGACGGAACTCAATCTCAGCATTGTGTGAGAACATTGCATGCAGAAGAAAATGCAATTTTGCAGTGCGCTAAAGACGGAATAAGCGTTCAGGGAACAACAATATATTGCAAGATGGTGCCTTGCTATAACTGCGCCATGAGAATCGTTAGGGTGGGCGTTAAAAGAGTAGTTGCAATGAAGAGATATCATGCAGATCAAAAATCCATAAAACTTTTTAGAGACGCAGAAGTTAATTTAGTTATTATGGATAACACCATTGAGCCGTATGAAAATCAAGGAGGAAAAATTGAAAACGTAAAAGAAAACGAAAAATTGGACGATGAAGTAAGCTATGCGAACAGCGACCTGCAAGAATTTAAAAGTTTAAAGGAAATTTTAATGGAGGAGGGAAAGATAGAAGAGCTCCCTCAGGAATTTGAACAATCTTAAATATGGCAGACAAAAACGACGAACAAATTTTAGTTGTTAAGTCAGATATAATTTTTGAAAAGGGTAAGTGGCAGGGTTTGAAAACCGACAATCTGGATTATTATATTGATTTAATAAAAAAGAATTGCGAATTTAAAAGAAGAGGGGATGTGGAAAATGACTCTTCCTTTCAACAGGTAATTCCTTATATGCTTTTTTCCAGTGGAGGTAAATTTTTCGCTTACAAATATCTGGCTAGCGCCGGGGAGCAAAGGTTGGTAAACAATAATTATCAGCTTGGAATTGGAGGGCACATAAATAAAGACGATATAAAAGATGGCAAAGATGTTTTAGAAGAAGGAGCCAGGAGAGAATGGGAAGAAGAGGTTAATTTTAAGGGTAATTTTTTGCAAAAGAAATTGGTTGGAATTGCAAAAGACGAAACAACGTCCGTAGAAGAAGTGCATATCGGATTGGTTTACCATTTTATCGGCGACAGCTCGGAAATTACAATAAAGGAAACAGATAAGATGGAGGGGAAATTATTTGATTTGAAAGATATTGGAGCAAGCTTAAGCCACAGCCCATGGATGCAAATAGTTTATAACGAGTATTTGTCTAAATTATGAAGTTTAAAAATATTATTTTTGATTGGTCCGGGGTGATAAAAGATGCTTTGAATGCCCATGTATGGGTGGTGAACGAAATGATGGAGAGATTGGGGAAAAAGAAATTATCTTTTAATGAATTGAAGGAAAATTGGGAACAGCCATATTTGAATTTTTGGAGGAAATATTGTCCGGAGTTGACATTGGCTGAGGAGCAAAAAATTTATTATGAAGTTATTGGGAGCAAAGATTGCCCGAAATCGGATTCTTGCCTTGGAGTCATAGATTTTATTAAAAAATTAAATATAAAAAAGGTCCGCATGTCAGTGGTAAGTTCTGATCCCACCGAAAGGCTTCTGCAAGAAATAAAAGGGTTTGGTTTGGAAAATATTTTTGATGAGGTAATTACTAACGCGCACGATAAATCCGAAGGAGTGAATGAGTTGATTAAAAAATATGATTTCAATCCTGAAGAAACGGTTTTTATCGGCGATAGCAACCACGAAGTTGAAGTTGGAAAAGAGGCGGGAATAAAAACAATTGCTGTAACGTGGGGGTTTTGCACTGAAGAAAAACTAAAATCAACTGATCCTGATTATTTGGTGCATAATATTAAAGAATTAGAAGAAATTTTATTATGAAAACGGGTAAATTTTTCGTTTTTGAGGGCATAGACGGATGTGGGAAGTCAACGCAAACAAAATTACTGGCTGAATATTATAAACAGAAAGGTTTTGAAGTTGAGAAGATTGACTTCCCTCAACATGGGGAGAGGTCGTCAGCTATGGTTGATGATTACTTAAATGGGAAATATGGAACATCGGAAGAGGTTGGGCCTAAAATTGCTTCTGTTTTTTATGCGACCGATAGATATGACGCAAGCCTAAAAATAAAAAAGTGGCTTGATGAGGGAAAGATTGTAATATCGGATAGATATTTGGTTTCTAATATCGGGCACCAGGGAGGGAAGATCAAAGATAAGGAAGAATGGAAGAAGTATGTAAACTGGCTTTATGATTTAGAGTACGGAATTTTTAAAATTCCCAAACCGGATTTTACGTTTATATTAAAAACTTCCGTTGAATCCTCGATGAAGCTTTCAAATAGTATAACCGATGGGGAAAAACAGCAAAGAAGGATCAGTTATTTAGGCGACGATAAAAAACAGGATATCCACGAAAAAAATAACAGCCATTTGGAAAATGCTTTAAACTCCTATTTGATGGCAGCTAAGGAATTCCCAAATGATTTTGAAGTCATAGAGTGCTTGGAGAAAGAAGAATTATTATCAGCAGAAACTATAAATAATAGGATTATTAAAATAATTGAAGAAAACAATAAACACATGCCAGCAGAAAGAAGAATTTATACGTTGCCAAATAATTTAATGCCGGAGGTAAAAGCGGTGACTTTTGCTAAGTGCTCAAGGTCCGCTGAGCCTTTTGATAAAATTGCCGCCGAACTAACAGACGAAAAATCAGCGGAGTTTCATGAAAAATGGGTAGTGGGGTTTGGGCACTCGTCTATTGCCGAACACGCCGTAATCTCGCTGGCAGTTGAAAATGTTTCCAATATAGCCACAAAAGTTATAGAAGATTGTAGGCTTGCTTCATTTACTGAAAAATCTTCCAGATATCAGATTTTTAATAAAGATAAGTTATATATGCCAGAGAATGTGATGAACTCTGAGTTGAGAGAAATTTATCTGGACGCGGTTAATTCTTTAATGGACGCTTATGAAGAAATGACCGCGCCCATGATGGATTTTGTTAGGCAAAAATATCCGAGACCTGATGATCAAGACGAAAAGTTGTACAATATGGTTTCTAAGGCAAGAGCTTGCGATAATTTAAGATATTTGTTGCCTACGGCTGTTTTGACAAACCTGGGCATGACAATAAACACGAGAGAGTTAGAGCACCTTATAAAAAAGTTATTGTCGCATCCGCTAAAAGAAATGCAGGATATTGGAGCTGAGATGAAAGAAAAGGCAATGGAGGCTGTCCCTACTCTGTTAAAATTTGCTAATAAAAACAATTATATAATTGAAACTAAAAAACAGTTAAAAAATATTGCCGATTGGGAATTGGGTAGGCAGGCGGGAAATAATCAGGCGGTTACAATTGTAGATTACGATACCGACGCAATAAATAAGCTCATCGCCGGGATACTTTATCCGTATTCTGATTTATCTTACGAAGAAATCGCCAAAAAAGTGAGTAATATTTCAGATGAGAAAAAAGAAAAAATAATTGATGAAACGCTGAAAAGAAGAGAGAAGTTTGACCAACCGTTAAGGGAGTTAGAGCATATTTATTATACATTCGATATTTTATTGGATTACGGAGCATTCCGAGATGTACAGCGTCATAGAATGTGTACGCAATCTAACCAGCCCGTAACAGTTGTACACGGATATGACTTGCCCCCGGAAATTAGGGAGATGGGATTTTCTGCCCAAGGCGGACCAGCCTCGGGCTGGGAGGAAAAGTTTAAGGCAGTGGTAGAAAAGTCAGTTGAGGCTTATAATAGAATATATGAGAAGTTTCCGGAAGAGGCGCAGTATGTTGTGCCCCTGTGTTTTAGAAAAAGAGTGTTGATAACTTGGAATTTAAGAGAGTTGCATCATTTTATTTCTTTAAGATCCGGTAAAAAAGGGCACGCTTCTTACAGAAGAATCGCCCAGCAGTGCTGGAGGGAATTAAATAAAGTTCAGCCCTTGCTTGCAAAATATATAAGAGTTGATATGGACGAAATGAATGTTTCCTGGGCGGCCTCACTAGAAAACAAAGATTTTTATTATAATCCATACGAAGCCAGACAGAACAAAAAATAAATTTATGAGTTATAAGCCCACAATAGGATTAGAAATACATGCTGAGCTTAAGACGCAAAGCAAAATGTTTTGTTCGTGTAAAAATGATCCGGATGAGCGACGGCCCAATTATAATATTTGTCCTATTTGTACTGCGCAACCGGGAAGTTTGCCAGTAGCCAACGAGGAAGCGGTAAAAAAAGTTATAAAAACTGGGTTGGCTTTAAGTTGTAAAATTGCCGAAGATTCAAAATTTGATAGAAAAAATTATTTTTATCCGGATTTGCCTAAAGGATACCAAATTTCCCAATATGACCAACCATTATGTGAGGGTGGGTATTTAGAGATTGGTGGGCGAAAGATAGGAATAACCAGAATTCACTTAGAGGAAGACACGGGGAGTTTAATGCATCCAGAAGGAGCCGATTACTCGCTTATTAACCTAAATAGAGCGGGGGTGCCTCTAATGGAGTTGGTCACAGAACCAGAGATAACATCAGGGAGAGAGGCTCGTGAGTTTGCACAGGAGTTGCAGTTAATTTTTAAATATTTAGGAGTTTCAGATGCTGACATGGAGAAGGGGCTAATGAGAGTTGAGGTGAATATAAGTATAAGTAAGAATGATAAATTGGGGACCAAGGTTGAAATTAAAAACCTTAATTCATTTAAGGTAGTAGAGAAGGCGGTTGATTTTGAGATTGCCCGCCAGGAAGAAGTTTTAAAATCGGGAGAAAAAGTTGTGCAGGAAACGCGCGGTTGGCACGATAAAAAAGAAATTACATTTTCGCAAAGAGAAAAAGAAGAGGCGCATGACTACAGGTATTTTTCTGAGCCGGACTTGCCTCCAATGCATTTTGATAAAGAATATATTATTAAAATAAAAACAACTATGCCAGAGTTACCAGAGCAAAAAAGAGAAAGACTTAAAAAAGAATTCGGCCTAGAAGGGGCCGACGTAGAATTTTTTATTACTAATAAAGACCTGAGCGAATATTATGAGAAAGTTGTTTCCGAATTTGAGGAGTGGACTCCTGAGAATGAGGAAGGCCAATCACATAAAAAGGTTTCGAAATTAATTGCCAACTATTTAATTTCAAACATACAAGGATTGTTGCAGGGAAAAGAGTTTGTAGAGAAAGAATTCAAAATTACTCCGGAAAATTTTGCAGAATTCATAAAGATGATTTATAAAAATGAAATTTCCAGTAAAGTTGCTAAAATGGTTCTACTGGAAATGTTTAATACGGGAGGCGATCCGTCAGATATTGTTGATGGAAATAATTGGAGACAAACGTCAGACGATGGCGAGTTAGAAAAAATAATAAAGGAAATTATTTTAAACAATCCAAAGGCCGTGGAAGACTTTAAGGCGGGCAAGAAAAATGCTGTCCAATTTCTGTCTGGTCAGGTTATGGCTAAAACCCGCGGAACGTCTAACCCCGAGAAGGTGCAAGAACTGCTAAAGAAGAATCTAGGGTAATATAAATTTGCAAAAAAAGAGGCTCGCAGAGTAGGACGCTCCGCGAGCCTTTTGTTTTATCGAAACCGTTGTTCTTGTTCGCGGTATTTGCGATGGAAAAGAATTGAAGGGCGGTTCCATACGCGGATAACCCACGCCAAGCCGAGTATGAGCAAGCCCACCAGGAAAAGGATGTTTGCCCCTGCGATATAGCTTATGACAATTAGGGAGATGCTTGTCGCAAGCAAAAAAATGGCGACCCAGTACATTAGACACGAGAAAGTCTTCTTTTTCATTGGAGTCCCTTTCGTTAATATGTCAAAAAGCAAAATCGGATGCGCTTACGTTGTTTATCCTATTTAACTCTAATATTGTTATTTTGTCAACAAAAATTTCTGGCACCATTTTTGGCTTTCACTGTAGTTTTGTACCCATAAAATGCGATTATCTCTCTTAAACCAGGTCATTTGTCTTTTGGCGTAGTGTTCTGATTCTATTTGAATATTATCTGACATTTTTTGGTAGGAGATCTTATTCTGTATATATTGTGCGACAAAGCGATATTCTAATCCAAACTCTTCAAGGCGTTTCCATGACACGCCAGATTTGTGAAGTTTTTTAACTTCATTTATCATCGCGTTGTTTTTTAGTCTTTTTATTAGCCGTTTATGTATTAAATTTTTTAATTCGTTTCGCGGTTTTTCAACACCTATTTGTAAAATATCCCAGCCTTTGGCTGGTCCGTCTCCGGCGGAAAATTGTTTAGAAGGTACTGGTTTACCGGTTTTTAGGACTATCTCCAGTGCACGTACTAGTCTTCTGGGGTTTTGGTTATCGATAGCCTTAGCACGTTCTGGATCTAATTTTTTCAATTTATCAAATAGTTGTTCTAGTGTTAATTTCTCAAGTTTCTTTCTTAGGTTCCAATCCGGTTTTACTTCGGGAATAATAATACCATCAACAATTGATTGTATATAAAAACCTGTTCCGCCAACCAGGAATGGAATGCGGTCTTTTTTTTGTATATTTCTAATGGTTTTTAACGCCAGTTTTTGGTATTGCGCCACAGAAAATCTTTTTCTCGGATTAGCCACATCCAGCAAATGATGGGGAATTCCTGCCATTTCTTTTTTTGTAACCTTGCCTGACCCGATATCCATTCCTTTATAAACCTGTCTTGAGTCAGCCGAAACCACCTCGCCGTTAAATTTCTTGGCTAACTTAATAGACAGTCCGGTTTTTCCGGAAGAAGTTGGACCCAAAATTACAATTAATTTATTATTTTTCCCACTAGCGACCATGGTAATGCTTTTGTTATTTTTACTTTAATAAATTTTCCGAGTAAATTTTGATCTAATTTTAGGCGGACGGTTTTGTAGTGTTTGTTTTTTCCTATCCAAGCACCTTTATCTTTTCCATCTATTAAAATGGTATTTATTTTTCCAATATATTTTTTATTATTTTCCAGCGCGGTTTGCCTTAAGATATCATTTAAAACTTTTTCTCTGCGTTTTTTCTCAATAATAGAAATGTCGTCCTTTAGCTTTCCGGCGGCGGTGCCAGCCCTTGGAGAGTATTTGTTTATATAAGCCATGTCATATTCTATATCGTGAAAAAGCTTTACGGTATTCTCAAATTGTTTTTCTGTTTCTCCGGGAAACCCAACTATTATGTCTGTAGACAAGCAAATACTGGGAATTTTCTTTCTTAATTTTTTAATTTTATTTTTGTATTCTGCAACCGTATAACGACGATTCATCGATTTTAAAATTTTATCGTCACCAGATTGGATTGGAAGATTTAAGTACGGGGTTACCTTTTTGCAACCTGCCATAGCGTCTATGACCTTGTCATTGAAATCTTTTGGGTGAGAAGAGGTGAAGCGTATCCAAAAATTACCGGGAACATCGTTTATCATTTTCAGTAGTTTTGGAAAAGTAGTTTTTTTGTCCTTATAGCTGTTAACGTTTTGGCCAAGCAACCAAATTTCCCTTGCCCCGCGAAGTCTCGACGAAGTGGGGTTTGTCAGCCTTTTTATCTCTTGTACGATATCTTGCGCGGGTCTCGAGATTTCGCGACCTCTGGCGTATGGGACAACGCAGTACGCGCAGAAATTATTGCAGCCCGTCATTATGGGCACACTGGCTGAAAATTTTGATGAATATTTTGGAGTAATATCTAAATAATTTTTATCGTTTTTAAAACTATTTTTTTTCTTTAATATTGCCGGTATTTTTTTTATGTCTCTTATATCTACAACATAATCAAAATCTTCGACAAAAAATTTTCGGTCTTTTTTTAAGACGCATCCGGTTAAAACAGTTTTTAGCGCCGGTTTTTTCTTTTTTATTTCTTCAAATTTTTGAGCAAGTCCACGTATCCGGTCGACAGCAGATTGCCTTATCGAGCACATTACAACAACAATTAAATCCGCTTGGCTGGCGTTAGATGTTTTTTTATATTTTGCAGACTCTAAAACAGCGGAAACTCTTTCTGAGTCGCTTATGTTCATTTGGCATCCGTAAACAATAATATGGTATTTCATCTTGGTAATAATACAACTAAAAAACTGCCTTTTCAACTTTTCACTCATGTAAAATGGGTAAAGAGTCAAGCAGTTTTTTACAGATTTTAGCGGATTTCTTCTTTTTTATCTTTTACAGCCCACTATGTATTTTCTATATGAAGGGTGCAAGCTCATTTACAATTCACAGACAGCGGTGTGGTGGTTTTGTTGTACTAGTTAGCGGATTTCCTCTTTTTTATCTTTTACAGCCCACTATGTATTTTCTATATGAAGGGTGCAAGCTCATTTACAATTCACAGACAGCGGTGTGGTGGTTTTGTTGTACTAGTTAGCGGATTTCTTCTTTTTTATCTTTTAGGAAAAATCTCCAGTTTTCGAGGAATTCAATAAATATCGCAAAAGGTACATCGATTAAGGCATTAAAGAAGGCGGCTATGGCATTATATCGTTTCCATTTATTAGACAACCATCGTCCTGTAGCGGCAACGGGCAAGGAGAACATGTCAACTAAGAATCCCAGAAATCCTTCTTTTCTTTCTTTGACGGTTAACTCTTGCGCCTTTTTTCTAACCGCTATTCCTGCAAAAGTAACTAAGGCAACAAACATTACGTTTAAGAAAATAGAGGTTACCGGGAAATTAGCTTCCATAAAAATCCAAATTATAAAACCAAAAGAGACAACTGCTCCCGCAAAGTAGGTTAAACCGATTATGGTATTGATTGCCAAGCCTCTTTTCCTTGAGGGTTTTATTGTGTAGGTATCTATTTTTTGGGACTTGTATACGATTTTCATCGATTCCATCACCACAACCCCCAGATTGTCTTTCGGCGGAGGCTTTACGGTTAGTATAAATAGAAGCATTAAAAATGTTGGACCCAAAATATCAACTAATACAGTAAGAACAGGAGATGTGCTGAAAGACCCATAAATCCATGTGGCTATCGGCCATTCTAGTACGGCGATTGAAAGGGCGTTGCCGAGTAGAACGGAGAGAGTAGTGTACATGGCTGCGCGATAAAGTCTTTTTTTCAACGTAGACAGCCTTTTTTTATAAGCGCCCCTGACCATGCTTTCAAGGTTTTCAGCTTTAGAAATTTTTTCTAAAACTTCGGCAGGGTTTTCTTCTGTTAATATATCTCCTAATAAAATATAGGGGGTATCGTATTTTTCGCAGATAGTGTAAAATTTTCCTGCTAACGGATGAGATAAGCTTTTTTCAATATCATCCCATATTTGATATATGTTTTTAGCAATTTCCGCCAGAAATTCCGAAGATGCAGTACTCCATTGAGGGTATCTGTATTTTAAAAGATTATAAATAATAATTGGATGGTCTAATTTAAAAAGAGCTTGTTGCACAGCAATATAAATCTGGGTATTTATTTCTTTTTTCTTATCATCGTTATTTATGGCTATGGGGGATTTGTTAACAACAGAAATTCTCTCCTTCATTAACTCGAACATGTAATTTATCAGAGATGTTTCTCTTATTGCCAAGCAGAGAGTTTCTTCTATCTCACACGCGGCAATTTCCAGTAGCCAATTATAAAGTTGTAGTTCTTCGCGTTTGTTTTTTGTTGGCGGTTTATTCTTTAGAATAAAAATATATTTATTAAGCACTTTTTGTACGTCGCCGATTTTAGACTCAGGGATAAAGTCGTTAGGGAAGTGTCCGCCACGGATTAATTCTAAAACCAGGTGTTCGGCGATCTGTGTTTCCGCAGAAAAATTATTTATTTGCCACTCCAAGAACCTTCTCTTCAACTTCCTTATAATCATTGCTCTTCGCATTAAATGCTCTTCTTTCCAATCAATAACTATTCTTATCTTTTCGTAAAAAGAAGCAATATTAGAGGCAACTTCGTCGACATGAATAGTAGCGGTCCCTTGCTTGGGCTGATCTTGTTGGTGCGCAAGATTGTATTTCGATATTAATTTTTTTGTTGCTTCGGAAAGTTCTTGTGTTGGCATATTTTTATTCTACTTTTTATTTTTGATTTCTTCTTTTATTTTACCAATAAATTGATCCAATTGCATTTGTCCAAGGTCGCCTTTTGATCTTTGTCTTACGGCCACTGCATTTACGGAAATTTCTTTATCTCCCACAATCAAAAGATAGGGGATTTTTTGCATTTCAGCTTCGCGTATTTTTTTACCAAGGGTTCCTTCTTTCATCACTTGAACCCTGACATTATTTTCTATCAGTTGATTTTTAACTTTTTCTGCATAATCAAGATGATTTTCTCCAATTGGCAAGACAACGGCTTGTATCGGCGCCAACCACAAAGGAAATGCGCCGGCAAAATGTTCTATGGCTAAAGCTAAAAATCTTTCGTAAGATCCCAGTATTGCGCGATGAACCATCACGGGACTTTTTTCAGAACCGTCCTTATCTGTAAATGTTAAGTTAAATCTTTTTGGTGTCGCAAAGTCAATTTGCACAGTCGGTATTTGGATTTCTTTTCCGATAGCGTCTCTAAACATAAAGTCTAATTTAGGGCCGTATAAAGCAGCTTCGCCTGGGCATTTTTTGGCATTTAAACCCATTTCGTTTGAAACTTCCTGTAAAATTTTTTCGCACAAATCCCAGTCTTTTTTTTCGCCGATATATTGGCTAAAATCCTTTCCTCTTGTTGATAAAGAAATCCAGTGGTTGCCCCAAAGGCCCATTGAAGTATAAAAATCTTTTATTATATTCACTAAAGTTTTTATTTCGTCTTTTACCTGCTCTTTTGTGCAGAACGTATGCCCATCTTCTACAGTAATTGCGTAAACGCGATTAAGTCCGCCAACTTCACCTGGTTTTTCAGCTCGGTATTGCTTGTCAGATTCCATATATCTTATTGGCAGGTCGCGATATGACCTTGGTTTTGAGGCATATATTTGTGTATGGTGCGGGCATTGTACTGGCTTTAAAACAAATTTGTGACCCTTTGGCGAAGAAACACGAAACAACTCGTCGTTGAATTTTTTTGCGTGGCCCGAAGTTTCAAAAAGATCTATTTTTGCTAAAGAAGGAGCAGAAACTTTTTCAAAGCCGTAATTCCTGCAAATTCTTTCAACTTCTTTTTGTAGTTCTTCTTTAATCGCAACGCCCTTTGCGGTGTAAAGGGGGAGTCCGGGGCCAACAAGATCAGAAAAACAGAATAGATCTAATTCTTTTCCAAGCTTTCTGTGGTCGCGTTTTTCAGCTTCCTCTAACATTTTTAAATAATCTTGCAGTTCTTTTTCTGTTTCAAAAGATAAGCCGTAAATGCGGGTTAGCATTTTATTTTTTTCATCTCCTTTCCAATAGGCTCCTGCAACCTTTGTCAGCTTAAAAGTATTCGGCAAAATTTCTTTTGTAGATTTTATATGTGGCCCTTTGCACAAATCTACAAACTCGCCGGTTTGGAAAATAGAAACCGTGTCTCCGGGCAAATCTTTTATAAGTTCTAATTTATATGGCTGAACGGCAAACAGTTTTTTGGCAACTCTTTTTGTAATATTCTTTTTCTCAAATTTTAGTTTTTGCGAAATCAGCTCTTTCATTTTTGCTTCAATTTCTACTAAATCTTTTTCCTCAAGTGGTTTTTGCAATTGAAAATCGTAATAAAACCCGTTATCAATTGCGGGTCCCATTCCTAATTTTGTTTTAGGATATAACTCTAAAATCGCGCCAGCTAAAATATGCGCTAAAGAATGTCTAATTTTTTCAATATTTTCCATAGTTATTATTGGTGTTTATATATTTGATAATTCTATCATCTTTGGCCTTCAGGGTAAATAGAGAGGATCTTGTTGACAAATAACGTAAAATATATAATTATTATAACAGTGTGCGATGGAACGTCCTTCGCTGTTCGAATTTTTTTGTAGAGGAGAAGCGCTATGGCCAACAACATACCAAAAATGGCCGGCAAGTTCCAGGCGTGGAAGTTTGTTGTAAATGTGGCACCAGAAAATCTGGAGGCCACACTAAGGCACTGTGTGGACATGGGGCTCGAACCAAACAGGAAGGTTTGTGCCGCTCCAGGTGGCCTTATCACTTTTACCTGCCTTTGCCCGCGCAACGCCGACACTGGTGTTTTTGGGCAGACGTTCCAGGCATTCAAGAGGCAAATGGAGGATTGTGGTGCAACGGTGAGTGCATCCAGCACATCGGCTTGCCTAATTTGCCCATTGCCCGGCGAAGAATAATCCTACAAAGAATCCATATTCATACCCGACAAGTCGAAAGATTTGTCGGGCTTTTTTGCATAAATTAAACGGCTCATACTAGGCAGAGTCTAGCATGAGCCGTTTGGCAAGATTAGGGTTATATTTCAGATGGTCTTAGTATCTCTTGCGCGTCATCGGCGACAATTTTTATTTCTCCGTTGCGGTCGTCAACACGGCCGGCAACAAAAATAATTTTATTTTCTTGCAGGGCGCGAGGGTTTCTTTCCAAAAGATTTGGGAAAATTACGACTTCCATTTTTCCCGACAAATCTTCCAGCTTCATAAACAGCATCGGCTTTCCGCTTTTTGTGATAATTTTTTTAATAGAAGAAACCAATCCTCCCAAAATTACTTTTTTATCCACAAAACTAACGTCGATTTTAGAAATAGGAGTTGTGCGCGTTTCAAAAAGTTTTTTAAATCCGTTTAAGGGGTGCGAGCTTACGTAAAGGCCCAAAAGTTCTTTTTCCCATCCAAGTTTTTCAAAATCTGTTGCGGGCGTGGCGGGCTCTAATTTTATAGTGTGGTTTATTTCAACTTTTGTATTTGCAAAAAGTCCTATTTGATTTGCGTTTTCGTTCTTGTTATTTTCTCTTGCGATTTCAAGCATTCTTTCTAAGTTTTGCAAAAGCTTATTTCTTTCATCGAACTGGTCGAAAGCGCCGGCTTTTATTAAAGCCTCCATTGATTTTTTATTGAGGTCTTTTGATTTCACCCTGTATATGAAATCTCCGATTGATTTAAATTTCCCATTGATTTTTCTTTCTTCAACAATTGCTTCGGCTATATTTGCTCCAACGTTTTTAATTGCCAAAAATCCAAAACGGATCTGGTTCTTTTCTTCAACAACAGCAAAGTTTTTTAATGATTCATTTATATTTGGGGCCAAAACTTCCACCTCCATTTTTTTGCATTCATCAATCAAGAATGCGATCCTTTCAACATCGTTTCTTTCGGAAGTTAAAACAGACGCCATAAATTCAACGGGGTAGTGGGCTTTTAAATAAGCTGTTTGATAGGCGATTGTGGCGTAAGCTGCAGAGTGGGATTTGTTAAATCCGTACTGTGCGAAAGGCAAAATCCATTGCCATAATTCTGCGGCGACTTTTTTTGAGGCTCCGTTTTCAACTGCTCCGCTTATAAATTTTGTTTCCTGCGCGTCCAAAAGTTCCTTAATTTTTTTACCAACAGCCTTTCTTAAAACATCGGCTTCTCCCAAAGTAAAACCGCAAACTTCTTGCGCGATTTTCATCAACTGTTCCTGGTAAACGCAAATTCCGTAAGTGTCTTTTAAAATAGGTTCAAGTTTTGGATGCAAATATTCTATTGTTTGGTTGCCTTGTTTTCTTTCAATATAGTCGGGGATAAATTGCATTGGGCCCGGGCGGTATAAGGCAACCATGGCGGTGATGTCGTCGAACTTGCTGGGCCTTAACTCTTTTAAATATCTTTTCATTCCGTCCGATTCCAACTGGAATACGCTAGTGGTCAGGGCTTGCTGTAAAAGTTCAAAAGTTTTTTCATCGTCATCGGGAATTTTATCCAAATCAATTTTTAATTGATTGTGTAAAACATATATCCTGGCTAAAGTGTCTTCTATTATAGTAAGGTTTTTTAATCCCAAAAAATCCATTTTCAAAAGCCCCAAGTCTTCGATACTGTGTCCTTCAAATTGCGTGATAACTCCAACCTCGCTGTCTTTTGGCCTTTGCAAAGGAACAGAGTCTGTTAACGGGGTTGCTGAAATCACAACTCCGCAAGCATGTGTTGAGGCGTGTCGGGCAACACCTTCAAGTTTTTTCCCAAGGTCAATAAGTTTTTTTGCCATTGGGTCTGAGTCGTACTTTTCTTTAAACTCATCAACTTTTTCTAAGGTTTCTGCCAAATCCATT
>Ga0268276_1000566_pt1 | contig 42747 bp, 45 predicted proteins | sample saktaG_4_FD_190145 | JGI IMG/M metagenome (GOLD analysis project Ga0268276, IMG submission 190145) | Saline water microbial communities from Sakinaw Lake, British Columbia, Canada - sak_2010_1_5_45m | ecosystem: Environmental > Aquatic > Non-marine Saline and Alkaline > Saline ...
TTTGCTATTGCTATGCCATTGATGCCGCGTACTGATGCATACTGCATCAGTTCCAGCAGCTCAAATGTCCCGAGGTATTGCGATCCTTTCAGGATATTTTCAAGCAGTTCATTGATCTTCATGGGAATCTTTCATCTCGGGGAGAGATTTGGCGGGGACTGCCCCTTCTTGTTGCTAACGGAATATACAACCCTTACCTAATATTAATTTGTGGATTCCTTTTTCCCAAGCCGGCACGTTCTGCAGAAAAACCAGAGTTTAGGTTATAAGGGAAAAATTATGAAATGTATCGCCAACCATAAGTGTTACCGGAAGAAATGGATTGAATACAGGTATGATTATCACCGAGATGCTGGTCTCTTCGCTTGCGGTTCTTGCTACCCTGTGTTATGCCTCCTATCTTGATATCAAAGACCGCCGGGTGCCGTTCCGGATATGGTACCCGATGCTTGTTGTCGGGATTCCCGCATCCGTCTGGCTCCTGTACATGAAGACCGGAAATTTAAGTCTCATTGCTGGCTACCTTGCCCTGATCGTGAGTTTCTTTTATGCCAATTATCTCGACAGTCATGAACCGGGAGAACCGTTTAGGTTTGAATACCTTGCAATCACCCTGCTCTTGCCCGCACTGGCATGGCTGGTATTGCCCGCACCATTCATGGTGACCCTTGTGCCCTGGTACGCGATGTTCGCCGGGATTTTTTCGTATATATCATACATTACATGGAAACGTAAACCGGAAGGAAAGATCAAATCGAACCGCAAGGTAAAAGAGTCTAATGTTGAAGAAGCACTCAACCGCTGGTACTTCGTCCTGGTTGTCATCATCCTTGCAATCACTTCAGTACTGCTGCTCTTTGCCGGCAACTGGGGAACTCCCGCCCTTTTTGTCCTGCTCCCTGCAGTCTTCTGCGGGGTGTTCTACCTGTTTGGGAGAATGCATCTCTTTGGGGGAGCGGATGCATGGGCGCTCATATTCATCTCGTTCTGTATCCCGACATTCCCGTTCACACCGCTTTGGGGGAATACTCCGCTTGGATTCCTTGCGTTTTCAGTACTGATCAATGCCCTGCTGCTCAACCTTGTAGCACCGCTTGCGATCTTCGCTATCAATATTGTGCGGGGGAACCGTGCTCCACTCATGTACATGTTCTTTGGATTCCCGGTCAGGGGCGAGAATATCCAGCATGAATGGGGATTTGTCATGGAGGATTTTGAAGATAAAAAAGATGTCGTCAGCCGGAAGTTCATCGGCTTTTTTGACTCCATCAGAAGAATGTACGCAGGCGAAGACCGAATTTACACAAAGGATCTTCGAGAACATCCCGAAAAATTCACCGCAGATCTGGCAATGTACAAAAAAGCAGGCACCGTATGGATCTCCTACGCAGTCCCGTTTATTATTCCTATCACTGCCGGGCTTATAACGGCAATCATCTTTGGTGATTTCCTATTAGTATTAATGAAATTATTTGTATCGGGGGTTTAACCATGCTGAACCTGAAATTTGTTGACGGACTGATTCCGGTAATCGTGCAGGATAATAAAAGCCGGGAAGTACTGATGATGGCGTATGCAAATGATGATGCAATCCGGCTCACACAGGCGACCGGTTATGCCCATTATTACAGCAGGAGCAGGAAAAAGATCTGGAAGAAGGGAGAGGAGAGCGGGCATGTCCAGAGGGTAGAGCGGATCCTTGCAGACTGCGACGAGGACTGTCTCATCTATGAGGTGACGCAGACCGGCGCTGCATGCCACACCGGTTACCCGACATGTTTTTACCGTACCCTGGACGGAACCGTTATTTCAGAACGTGTATTTGATCCCGAAAAAGTCTATCCCGGACAACCCGCAAAAAAATAATTCCTCCTGTGTTGATTCAACCATAATAGTCCTTTCACTTTTTTTCATCTCTCCCGGAGGCATTTTCCTTAATGATAACGGGCAGCCCACAATTTTTGGGTGATACAATTATATACTTATTTATGAGAGATACGTCAAGAGAAGTTGAGGAGAGTTGCCATGGTCTTTGTCCCTGATCTTGTATCTGGTATCAATATCGTTCTCTGTTTGATCATTGTTATTCTTGGCGTCCTTATCTACACACGGAAGGGCGAGATAAGTGCCCTGCTTATTGGCATAGCATTCGGACTTTTTGCAATTTCCCATATCTATTCTATTCTTGGCCTTGGAACCAGTTGGGAAGGTGCCATGATCACAGCCCGTATATGTGGTTATATCCTCATAGTTGCGGCGCTTTACCTGGTACTGACCAGTGGGAACCATCAAAGCTGACGACTGATGATAATTGGCTGAAGAGATCTGTAATATCATCACGTTAAAAAAATATGAAAACTCCCTATAACCAGCCCATACAGGTGAGAATAATAAAAAATATTATTGCATCGGTATCCCGGCCCGGTCATTTCCGCATGTATGCTTTTACGTCGCGGTACGCCGGTTTACTCGGCATGACGGGGTAATGGGTGGATTCGAGTTTGAAGAAGCGGTTCTGCTCCATGTATTTTTCGTGGATCCGCTGTTCGATCGCCTTTAAAAGGACCTGATAATACAATTCATCTCCCTCAGCCTCATCAAGACCGATCCGGTCCATCAGGGTGCCAAGCAGGTTCTCTATGACCTCTTTTGAGAAGATCTTCTGCAATCCTTTCTCGTCGTACTCCTGTGTGATCAGGATAAGATCATCGATTGCAAGGGCGGCCTGCTCGCGGATTGCGTCATCGAACTGGATCCTCTGGCTCTTTGAATAGTGTTCATCCCGTTCTTTTCGGGATACCCTAAGATATCCCCGCTTCTGTTCAGTCAGGAACCCGGTCTTTTTTGCCACCATACCATGTATCCGATGAAGTATCAGATTATGGTTTATATTAAATATTGCATTTTTAAACGTGGACCAAGAGCAAAAAAGCCAGCTGGATACTCTAAGCCGGATTCAGATTACAGGGATCGGGATGCCCCAAAATCATTTCCCGTATTTATATTAATGTTTATACACATATCTGTACCACATCAACGATTTTGTATCGTTGAAGACGAGGAATAGAATAGTGACCAATATAAGAGGAATAGCAATACAGGAGCGGACTTTTTATGAAAATGGTACCGGATACAAGCGTCCTGATCGATGGGCGCATCACCTCGATGATAAAGACGGGGGATTATAAGGGTTCAACAATAATTATCCCTGAAGCGGTTGTCGCAGAACTCGAAGCGCAGGCAAACCAGGGAAGAGAGATCGGATTTTCCGGATTGAACGAGCTCCAGTCACTCTGCAGGCTGGCAGAAGAGAAAGTAATCGAGCTCAAATTCTCCGGAGAACGCCCCACGCTTGAACAGGTGAAACTGGCAAGCGGCGGGGAAATCGACGCCATGATCCGCCAGATCGCGATTGAGAATGCTGCACAATTCATCACAAGCGACAGCGTGCAGGCGGAAGTCGCACGGGCAAAAGGGTTAAACGTCACGTATCTCAAACCCCAGATTACCGACTTTGTCCCGCTGGGCATCGACCAGTTCTTTGACGAACACACGATCGCCATTTACCTCAAAGAGCGTGTCTGCCCGGTCGCAAAGAAGGGGACTATCAGCGCGATGAAACTCGTCCAGATACGCGACCAGCCGACGACGGAGTATGAACTGCGGTCACTGGCGCAGGAAATCCTTGAGCGGGCAAAGAGGAGTCCCGACGGGTTCATCGAAGTGGAGAAGCGCGGGATCACCGTCGTGCAGATCGGGTCGATGCGGATCGCGATCGCGCGTCGGCCGTTTTCCGACGGCATGGAGATCACCGCAGTGCGTCCCATCGTCGATTTAACGCTTGCCGATTACTCGAAGGCAGACGTTATCAGGAAACGGCTTTCCGGTGAGAAACGCGGGATGATTATCGCGGGTGCACCCGGATCCGGGAAGACAACGCTTGCCCAGAGTGTTGCCACGTATCTGTGCGACAGCGGGTTTGTGGTCAAGACCATGGAAGCGCCACGGGAACTCCAGGTGCCCGACCAGATTACGCAGTATACCATGCTCGACGGGAGCATGCAGAACACTGCTGATATACTCATGCTCATCCGCCCTGATTTTGTCATCTTTGACGAGCTGCGCAAAAACGAGGACTTCAGGACATTTGCAGACATGCGGCTTGCAGGCATAGGGATGGTCGGTGTCGTCCATGCAACGGATGTACGGGACGCACTCCAGAGGTTTTCAGACCGGGTGGACTATGGCGTTCTCTCGCAGATCATCAATACGATCATCTTTGTCAAAGAGGGCATTATCACCAAGATCTACGATGTCGGGTTCACCATCAAGGTGCCGGACGGGATGGCAAATGAGATGCATATTCGCCCGGTAACGACGATAACCGAGTACGAGTCCCAGGAGCTTGCCTTTAACGTATTCCGGTATGATGGCGAGACTATCATCATACCCGTAACCGGTGCTGCCGAACAAACCGACATGCCGGTTAAACCGGTGCTACGGGCAATTCCCTCATTACCCCTGGCTCAGGCAGTCCCGCAGAGCCGGACTCCTGCTCCAGAGACGATGCCACGGGAAGAGGGCGACAAGCGGACGGGGTGGAAACTCTCTGAGAAGGAGATCCAGCGGGAGATCGGGCGATATACTGATGGAGAAATTGATGTGCAGATGATCAGCGACACCAAGGCGGTCGTGTATATCGATGACAAGGATGTCCCGGCTGCGATCGGGAAGGGCGGCAAGAACATCTCGGCTATTGTCAACAAGATCGGGATCGGGATCGACATCAAACCAAGGAATGAACAGGAGAGACAGAAAAAAGATGAGGAGGAGTTCAACCTTGGCGGGGGGGTGAAGATCCAAATCGATAAAAAACAGTTGACAATTGTCGCTCCTGAACATAACGGCAAGATCGTGGACGTCTTTGCGGGCAAGGAATACCTTTTTACCGCAACCGTAAACGAGAACGGCGAGATCCACCTTGCCAAGAACTCGAGCATTGCGCAGGAAATGATCCGTCGCTATACTGCAGGAGAAATCATCAAACTGCGCCCCGTGTGACCGGTTATTCAATGAGTGGTTCTTTATCAGGATGGTGAAACAACATTGAGCGGATTTGATCTGGGTGCATTTGAAAAAAAAGCACAGGGACAGTGGGCTCATGCATTCGAACCAGACCTTTCGGATAAAGAGAAATATTACCTGACCGTTGCGTATCCGTATCCGAGCGGCGCCATGCATGTTGGGCACGGGAGAACATATATCGTTCCTGATGTGATTGCACGGTTCTGGCGGATGCGGGGGCGGCAGGTCCTCTACCCGATGGCGTTCCACGTGACCGGTGCTCCGGTGATTGGGATCTCAAAAAGGATCGCAAGGAACGATGAAAAGACTATCAGACTCTACCGGGATCTCTACAAGGTCCCGCAGGATGTCCTTGCAAAATTCAACGAACCCCTGACGATTGTCAAACACTTTTCCGATGAATACCAGCGCGTAATGACTGCCTGCGGCCTTTCCATCGACTGGCGGCGCCGGTTTACGACGGTCGACCCGACCTATTCAAAATTCATCGAGTGGCAGTGGAAACACCTTTACGGGGCAGGGCATGTGATCAAAGGGGCACACCCGGTACGGTACTGCACGTATGACGACAACCCTGTCGGCGACCATGACCTCCTTGAAGGCGATAATGCAGAAGTGATCAAATTCACTCTTGTTATGTTCCAGTTCGGTGACGCAGTGATCCCGACTGCCACGCTGCGTCCCGAAACAATTCACGGTGTAACCAACCTCTGGGTGAACCCGGCAGTGACCTATGTGCGGGCATGTGTTGACAACAAACCATGGGTGATTTCCCGGGAAGCGGCAGAAAAACTTGCACTGCAGGACCATTCCGTGGTTGTGGAGAAAGAGATCCCCGGTAAAGATCTGGTCGATAAACTAGTTTCCCACCCGCTCTGCGGGGAGATCCCGGTCCTCCCGGCAGACTTTGTCGACCCGGATATGGCATCGGGCATGGTGATGAGCGTCCCTGCCCATGCACCGTTCGATTATATTGCATTACGAGACCTCCAGCGGCAGGGGAAATATACCACCATCAGACCCATTCCGTTAATAAAAGTTGAAGGATATGGCGAGGTTCCGGCGCAGGACGCAGTCGAGAGAGCAGGCATTACCAGCCAGCTTGATACCCGCATGGACGCGCTCACGCAGGAGATCTACTCTGCGGAATTTGCAAAAGGGAAACTCTTTGACCGGTACGGCGGGAAGCCGGTGCGGGAAGCCCGCGACGAGGTCGCAGCGCTCATGAGCGACAAGTACGGGTCGGTGGTCATGTACGAGTTTGACACCCGTCCCGTGGTCTGCCGGTGCGGTAACCGGGTAATGGTGAAGATCCTCCACGACCAGTGGTTCCTGAAGTACAGTGACCCGGTATGGAAGAAGCAGGTGTCGGATCAGCTGCATGATATGGCGCTCGTCCCCCCGGAAGTCCGGCTTGAGTTTGACCGGACGGTGGACTGGCTCAAGGACTGGGCATGCACCCGCCGTGTCGGGCTCGGCACACGGTTCCCCTGGGACACGACCCAGCTCATCGAACCCCTCTCCGATTCGACCATCTACATGGCGTATTACACAATTGCCCACCGGATCAAAACGATGGACCCCAACGTCCTTTCACCCGATGTCTTCGATTACATATTCCTAGGAAAAGAGTCCCCCAACCTGCCACAAAGAGAGAAACTGGATGCCATGCGAAAGGAGTTTCTCTACTGGTACCCGTACAACTTCCGGTTCTCGGCAAAGGACCTTATCTCAAACCACCTCACCTTCCAGATCTTCCACCATGTCACTATCTTCCCAAAAGACAAGCTGCCCAAAGGGATGGTTGTCTTTGGCATGGGGCTGTTGAACGGCGCCAAGATGTCCTCATCCAAGGGCAATGTCTTTTTGCTCGAAGACGCGATCGGAGAATTTGGCGCCGATACGGTGCGGATGTTCCTGATGGGAAGCGCCGAGCCATGGCAGGACTTTGACTGGAGAAACGAACTGGTAATCTCCACAAAAAAGCAGATCGAGAGGTTCTATTATGCCATCCACGAGATGAAAGATGTGAGCGGCGAGCTAAAGGACATCGATATCTGGCTCACAAGCCGGCTGCAGGACCATATCGAAAAGACAACAGCAGCGCTCGACAACTTCCAGACCCGGCAGGCATTGCAGGAGTCGTTCTTTGGAATCGAGAACGACCTGAAGTGGTACCGCCGCCGACTGCCTAAAGAAAGCAACGGCAGTGGAATGCTCCGTTCACTGTGCTCTGCCTGGGTGCGCCTGCTCGCCCCGTTCATTCCCTTTACCTGCGAGAAACTCTGGGAAGATATTGGGGGGCAGGGGCTTGCCTCATTTGCAGACTGGCCGGTCGCTGACGAAAAACTCAAAAACCGCCGGATTGAACTTGCCGAGGAGCTGCTCCTGCGGACCGTTGAGGATATAGAGTCGATTAAAAAACTCATCCAAATCACGCCCAAATCCATCACCATCTCACTCGCCCCCGGCTGGAAACACGATGTCTTCACTACGATTGCCCGTGCACCGGACAAAAACCTCGCCATACGCGAGATCATGAAAGATGATGCTATGCGCAAACGCGGTAAAGAGGCAACCGATGCGGCAAAGCAGTGCACCACCCTCATTCACCGCCTCCCCCCGCAGATCGTGGAACTGATCGCAGGCGATGGTGTCAACGAGCGTGCAGTCTTTGAACAGGCACAATCATTCCTTGAAAAAGAGTTCGGTGTCGTGGTCCACATCACGGATGCGGAGAGCGCGACTCACGCAAAAGCGTCAATGGCGCTGCCGTTCAAACCGGCCATTATGATTGAGTAAATTCTCCCTTTTTTCCAAGATCCCCATAAAAAAGTTAAAAAAAATTTGAACCTCATACCACCTGCCGGGTTATACCCAAACGGCAGGTATACTTTTCCCACAGACCTGTCTGAGGAGGGCATTGAACCGTTCGTCCTCGCCAATCAAAAACTCGAATTTTCCCTCGATTGCAGTGATGGTGAGCCGACGGGAGCCCCGCACACCCCGCAGTACTTTGCTTCTGGACCCAGTGACTTGCCGCAGGAGGCGCAGGACGGGGCCGGAACTGTGACCGGTTCAGGCGACGGAACCAGTAATGTTGCTGATACCGGGGGAAGCGGGGGGGGCGGGAGCGGAGATGCGGGGGCTGCTACCGTTGCGCCACAGGAGCCACAGAATTTTTCCTTTCCGGAAAGGGGATTGCCGCAGGAAACGCAAACAAAGGAGGGTACCGGTGCAGGCACAGATAGGGTGACGACGGGAACGGGTCCTGATACAGGGAATACGGTTACGATTGGGGCGCCACAGGAGCCACAGAATTTCCTGTCAGGATTCAGCGGTGCGCCGCATGTAGAGCAGGACGGCGCCTGAACCTGAACCGGCGCAGCGGGTATCAGGTGCGGGGGAGGAGGGGGTGCATAGGGGGGTGGAGGAGGGGGAGGTTGTGTATCTATCGGAGCAGGAGACTGAGATTCCGGTTGAGACTCATCAAGTTGGGGCGCTCCGCAGCTACGGCAGAATTTCGCATTTGGCCTGACGCTCTTCCCGCATTCAGCACAAAATGGCATGGCAGATCACGTACGAAGAGGTTGTCTGCCGTTAATAAAGAGCATTTCCCCTGCTATCATCTGCCTGGTTAAAGAAAAGACCGGGAAAGGTACCGGATCCATACCCTGTTTGTCCTCTGAAACGGCGGGCAAAGGTACGCGCCGCAGGAGGTGCAGAACACGCTTGCCCCTGCTATGTGCGCTCCGCACGCCCCGCATGTCTTTGTACTCACGTGGTTACTCCTCGCCGGGACTTTTTGCCCGCTTCACCCGCTCCTTGGTTGAGAAACCCGTCACCGCATCAAGAAACTTCCGGAACCGCCTGTTGGTATCCATGATCACGTCGTCACTGACCTTCATGTCCGATTCGGTATCGATGATGACCGTCTTATTGCCCGCGCCCGCCTTAACATCGAGCTGTTTGAGTGCCCCGTACCTGATCCGGTAAGTCCCTCCGGATTCCGTCGGCGCGACGCCAAAATGGTTTTTCATTTCTGCAGCCATTCGCACGATAAGGTCTTTTGTCAATCCGCGTTTCACCGGATATTCCTGCATAATACTTTTTTAGCTCCATGATCTATGTTAACCTAATGACGCTTGACTACAATGAAGATATCAAAAATATAATCAACAGACTTGAAGAAATCCATAAATCTGTTGAAGCGTTAAAAAGAGACGAAATCAAAATCTTATCAAAACCACTCCCTTCACCAGATACCTCTGTCCTTGTGGGGTTCCCGGGGAGTGGTCTTGTCGGCAGCATCGCGCTCCAGTATATGGTCGACCAGCTGGATTTCGAGCTTATCGGCACGATGACCTCAAAATTTTTCCCGCCACTTGCAATGATGAACAAAGGGGTGATCAATGACCCGGTCCGTATTTATGCAAAGAACGATATCGTTGCAATCGTTGCCGATATACCGATCCACCCGATGATCTGCTATGAGGTTTCGAATGGAATTATGGACTGGCTTGCGCCGTTCAAACCCAAAGAAGTGGTGACAATCGCCGGCATCATCACCAACGAACCGGAGAAACGGGTCTTTGGTGTTGCGACGACTTCGGAGGTACTCAAGCGCATCGCCGATCACACGCTCATCCTGCCCATCGGGAGCATCTCGGGCATCGCATCGAGCATCCTCACCGAGTGCAAGATCCGGAACATCCCCGCGTACGGCCTGCTGGGCGAGACGGTAAATGCGCCGGATCCCCGTTCATCAGCGGTGACAATCGATGTGCTCAACAAGATGTACAACCTGAACCTCGATACCGGGCCGCTTCTCGAACAGGCAGTAGAGATCGAACAGAGCATGCACAAGCTCTCCGAGGAAGTTCAGTCCGCAGAGCAGGCGCCTAAAAAGGACCTGCCGATGTACGGGTGATTGCCATGAAATGTCCCGCGTTAACCAGCATTTCCCCGGATATCATCAAGGAGATCCGGGCCGGGCGCCCCCGCACGCTCGAACTCCAGAGCACCCACAATATCGTAACGGTCGCAAATATCATGCCGGGTCCCGAGACCCACCTCTTCATGACCTCTATCGACATGGAAGACCTTACCCCGGGAGATACCGGAATCTGTGTTTATGTGCTCTCGGTTAATATCACGATGAAAAGAATTGTGGAGTTTGTGCACGGCCTGCACTACGAGGAACGGGAACGGACATCCGCACGGGTGCAGGTAAAATACTGCGCTTCATCGGTCGTCAAGCAGGTATATCACGAGGGGATGTGCCAGGCAACAGAAGTTGAGGTGCTCAAGTCCTCGTGTTATCATGCGGGGTAAGGCACATAAGTTTAGTATTTGATTAATTTTGTGGATATGAACATAAGGAATTGTGCGCACCATGATGGGAAAGGAAGCGGAAAAAACAACAGAAAAAAATGTCCGGAAGGACTGGTTTACCCGGAGTATGGTATTGATCATTGTGATCTTCGGGGGTTGTCTGGTTCTTTACAGTATTTATATGGTCTCCATGCATGTCAATAATTTAAATAATCTCGTCCTCGACCTGATCATGTTCGGGTTCGGCTTTGCCGCAATCTGGTTCGGGCTCACGCATTTTGATATCCAGAGAACAGAGAATAAGATACAGAAGATTAACGAGAAAGCGGATAGGATCAAAAAGATCCTCGACAGGAAGTAACCTTTTTTCCGCTCTGTAGAAATGTTTAAAAAATATTTCATAACGCTCATGGGGGCTTCGGCCGACACCTCAGCCCCCGCCGCTTTGGCATCCCCCATATTGTGATAGCCAAGTAATAAGGTTACAAAAATATCGTAGAAATGAGGTTCTCTACAGAGCACTTTTTCTTAATTTGAGACAAAATGCGGAAGGATTTTTAATGAAACACATTAATTATCCCAGAATACGAATCTAATAGACGTCGGGGCTTGTGGCTTAGCTTGGACATAGCGCCGGGCTTCTAACCCGGATGTCGGGGGTTCAAATCCCCCCAGGCCCGTTCTTTTATACTCTGACAACGAGATTTGAGTTTCTTTCACCATTATTTCTCTTGAGCATATCCCGTGTAGAGAACCTGACCAGACATGATATCACAACGATGATATCGCAATTACAGCAGCAGGTGACAAGTAGTACAATAGAGTCAATATAGCGATATAATGAAAATTAAAAAAAATTACGGGGAAGCCTGCTCTTCCATCATCGGTTTCTGCAGGATCTGCACGTCCATGATGTTGTGCTGGCGCAATGCGAGCTTCTTTGCCTTGAAGATATTTTTCCCGTCTTTTCCGATGGCAATGCCCCGGTCTTCGTCCCTGACATCGACCTGGACAGTCTGTTCCCCGGGTTCACCTTCAAACGTCATCGATGTGACCTGTGCCGGTAAGAAGCAGTTTTTAATGAACTGTTCGGGGTTGCTGTTGTATTCGACAACCTCGATCTTCTTCCCCATTATTTCTGAGGCTTTCTTGATGCTGGCACCTTTTTTCCCGATCGCAAGGCCCATGTCCCCGGGGTTGACGACAAAAATTAATCTGCCGTTTCGTTCGTCGATGACGCAGTCCCGGCTTCCCGCGCCCGTCAGGCTCTCGAACTGGGAGATCAGGCGCATGCTGTCTTCAGTAAGTTTTACTTCAGGCATATCATGCCCTCTTGAGGGATAGAATATCTGACTCTCCCGGGTCCACGACAGCGAGTGTGCTCACCATGAAGGGCTTGCCGCATGCTTTACCGAGAGCGACACTCGAACCTTCAAACGTGTGGATAAAAATATTTTCGAAACTTTTCAGCTGGGTCCTGAATTTCTCCGGGCAGTTCGCTGCGACGACGACGATCTGCGCTTTGCCCTCTTGAATGCATTTCTGGGTTTTGTCCTGGCCTAAAATGACATTTCCAGTTTTAATTGCTCTGCGTAATGAAGCATTAAAATCCATTTGTAATTCACCTAATTTTCAGGTTTGACTGCTATCAGTTTTACGTCACCCGTTCCCAGCTGTATCGGCTGGCCTACGATGACGTTTTCGGTGACACCACTCAGTTCATCGACCTCATTTGCCACGGCTGCATCAAGCAGGTGGTTGACCGTTACCTCAAAGGCGGCGCGCGAGAGCACGCTCTCCTTCTCACCGGCGATCCCGTGCCTGCCGATCTGCTTGACTTCGCCATCCATGCACATCATATCCGCAACAAGCATGATGTGACGGACGTCGACAAGGATACCCTGTTCGCCCAGTGTTGAGAGAGCTTCGTAGATGATCGCGTTCCTTGCCGCTTCGATACCAAGCACCGAGGCAGCCTCGCTGATGTTGTTTGTCCGGGTGCGCGTGGTGTCGACGCCGGCAACCTCAAAGACATCTTTTAGGTTGGAGCCTTCAGTATATAGGATATACTCTCCGGTTTCCTTCCTGACCACAACCCGCAGGATGTCATCGATGCCCTGTACGATAACGTTCCGCACATGTTCGGCGAGCTGGAACAGGTTCTGGTAGCTCTCTGGATCCTTGGGTAGGAAGATGACCGTAGCATTTTCCTCATCGATCTTGTGCTCGAAGTCACGGTAGTGCCTCCGATCGCGCATCTTTTTTGGCGCGATCTCCATGATCTCCCTCGGTGCGATCTTTCTCTTGTCGCAGACCTTGGTGTTCAGGTGGACGACAACCTGCATGTTCTCCATGTCAGTGGTGATGTCCCCGAACTCATGGAGCGGCGCCGCCTCTATCTGCCAGCTGACCTCGCGTGCCCGGTCACGGTCAATACCATACTCCGGTTCAAGGTAGACGGTCATAGTCGGCGTGCTGGGCTCTTTTCTCGCATCCATGATCTCGATGAGTCGCGGCAGTCCCAGCGTGACGTTGATCTCAGCGACTCCCGCGTAGTGGAACGTCCGCATGGTCATCTGGGTGCCCGGTTCCCCGATTGACTGGGCGGCGATGACCCCCACCGCTTCGCACGCCTCAATCCGGGTAGACTGGTATTCCCTGACCACGCGGTCGAAGATCTGTTTGAACTGGGAATCGGACAGCTCTTTTCCTTCCAAAAACCCGCGCAGCTGGTCCTTGGTTTTCTGGGGAAGTGGCGCTGATTCGATCTTTTTTGAAAACTTTTCTGAAATCATCAGACTTCCTCCTTGAGAATGCTCTCCACAATCCCTTTCACGTCAACGGGTTCGCCAAATGCGCTCTTGGTGGGATCGGTGCCGTCTTCGCCGTACTGGAACTGGATGATGCGGCCGCCGGTCGTCCGGACGGTGCCGTCATACGCCACCTTGAGATCCTGCAGCGCATTGATCATCCGGCGCTGGAGGTACCCGCTCTGCGATGTCCGGACTGCGGTATCCACAAGACCTTCACGACCACCAATTGCGTGGAAGAAGAACTCGGTGGGTGAAAGGCCTCCTTTGTAACTGTGTTTGATAAACCCGTGGGCATCGGCGCCACGGTCGCCTTTCCGGAAATGCGGCAGGGTGCGGTCATCGTACCCGCGGACGATGCGTTCCCCACGCACTGACTGCTGGCCGATACAGCCTGCCATCTGGGTGAGGTTCAGCATCGAGCCACGGGCGCCACTCTCTGCCATGAGCACGGCGCTGTTGCCAAGCCCGAGGTGCCTGCCCGCGATCTGTCCTGTCTGGTCACGGGCTTTGCCAAGCACCTGCATGATCTGCATCTCGAGCGTCTCCTCAACGGTACGCCCGGGCATCGGTTCCAGCTGGCCCTCCTCGTAGATCTTGATCCTGCGGTCAACGTCCAGCACCGCGTTGTCGAGCACGTCCTCGATCTGCCCGTACTCGGTCTTGGACAGGTCCTCGTCATCGATCCCGAACGAGAACCCGTCGAGCATGATCGCACGGATCGAGAGTTTTGTCAGGTCATCGATGAAATCCGCAGCCCGCCGCATGCCGTACTGGCGGATGATGCGGTTTACTATCTGGCCGTCGAACGCACCGATCGCTTTCTTGTCGATCGTGCCGGACTCGAGTTTGCCGTCAAATATCCTGACGTATGCGTCACGTTCGCAGAGCTCCTTTTTGCAGGTATCGCAGTTTTTACAGGAACTTGCACGGAAGACCATGTTGAGCTCCGAGGGGAGAATGTGAGAGAATGCCTGTTTGTTTGTCCAGTACTCAATGCCGTCCTCTTCCTTTGTTGCCGGGGGGAGGTGCTCGATAGTAGTGAACCGGAGCAGGTACAGGATTTCTTCCTTTTTGAAGTGCCGGAGCCCGTGTGTGAGCATAAAGATGCCCGAGATATGGTCATGAATACCCCCAATGATAGGGCCACCAAAACGGGGTGACAGGATGTTTTCATGTACTGAGAGAAGAATGGTTGCCTCAGCCCGCGCCTCTTCCGTCTGCGGAACGTGCATGTTCATCTCGTCTCCGTCAAAGTCCGCGTTGTAGGGCGGGCATACTGCCGGGTTGAGCCGGAATGTCCTGCCTTCCATGACCTTGACCCGGTGAGCCATGATGCTCATCCGGTGGAGCGAGGGCTGCCGGTTGAAGAGAACTACGTCACCATCCCTCAGCTGCCGTTCGACTGCCCAGCCGGGTTCGATCATCTCCGCAACCGTGTCGAGGTTGTCTGCCCCGAGCCGGAGCCTGCGGTTATCCGGCCGGATAACATAGTTTGCCCCGCAGGGCGTGTTCACTGTCGGGCGGATCGGGCCATTCCGTGCAATCTGCTTGAGCTCCTCGATGTTATAGGACGTGACCCGAACCGGGATTGTCATCTCGTTTGCGACCGCACGGGGCACACCGACTTCAGTTACGCTGAGATTGGGGTCAGGGGATATCACGGTACGGGAGGAGAAGTTCACGCGTTTGCCCGAGAGCGAACCACGGAATCGCCCGTCCTTGCCTTTGAGGCGCTGGGAGAGCGTCTTTAAGGGCCGCCCGCTCCGGTGCCGTGCCGGGGGACACCCGGCGACCTCATTATCGAGGTACGTGGTTACATGGTACTGAAGGAGTTCCCAGAGGTCCTCGATGATCAGCTGGGGCGCCCCTGCATCCTGGTTCTCCTTGAACCGCTGGTTGATACGGATGATGTCCACAAGCTTGTGGGTCAGGTCATCCTCGGACCGCTGCCCGTTCTCAAGGATGATGGACGGGCGCATCGTGACCGGCGGAACGGGGAGCACGGTCAGAATTGTCCACTCCGGACGGGCGACCGCCGGGTTTATGCCCAGCGAGACAAGGTCGCTGTCCGGGATCTTTTCCAGCCTCGCACGGATGTCAGCCGGGGTGAGCTTGTGCTCGACTTTTTTACCGTCCTCGACCAGCACTTCAGAGAATGTCGTGGGTTTTTCAAAATTGATCTTAAGCTGCTGTTCACCGCAGTGGGGGCAGATCCGCTCCTTTTTCACGTCCTTTTCCGAGATCTGGTCACCGGTCTGGTCATCTTCAGTACCCACGACCTTTTCAACCTCATCGGGAGATAACAGGATCCTCCCGCAGACGCGGCATGAGACGCGGAGCAGTTTCCGTATCAGGCGCGTGTACCCGACATGGATGACGGGTTTTGCGAGTTCGATGTGCCCGAAGTGTCCGGGGCACTCGCTTGCCTTCTGGTCGCAGGTCTTGCACCGGAGCCCCGGGTCAATAACCCCGAGGTTGAGGTCCATGAGCCCCTGCGGATAGGGGAAACCGTCGTCATCATAGGTGTCCGCCCAGATAATTTTCCTCACGCTCATCTCGCGGATTTCTTTTGGGGAGAGTAAACCGAATTCAATTTTTCCAATACGTTTTGGGCTTGGCATGGTACACCTCGTTTCAGACTACGTCCTCAAGTTTCAGTCGTGGGGCGATCCCCATGCTCTTCATCTCGTCCAGCAGGAGCTTGAACGCGTAACTCATCTCCACCGGGTAGATATCCGTCTCGTTACCGCAGGCAAGGCACCGTGTCATGTTGCGCTTGCGGTCGAGCATCGCAATCATCCCGCAGTGGGCGCAGACATATTCCATCACCTTGTCGGACTCGTCAAGCAGGCGCTCTTTGAGCGCCATTGCTGCACCGTGTCCGATCATGACGTCCCGCTCCATCTCACCGAACCGCAGACCACCTTCGCGAGCCCTGCCTTCCGTGGGCTGGCGGGTGAGCACCTGCACCGGGCCGCGGGAGCGTGCATGCATCTTGGAGGAAACCATGTGGTAGAGTTTTTGGTAGTAGATTACGCCGATGTAGATATCAGCGATGAATGGTTTTCCGGTAATGCCGTCATACATTACCTCGCGCCCGGTATGAGAAAACCCGAACTTTTTAAGCGACTGCCGGATTGTCCCCTCCAGCTCGCCGCCGAATGCGGTTCCGTTGATCCGCCGTCCTTCAAGTGCCCCTACTTTTCCGCCGATCATCTCGAGCATGTGCCCGATCGTCATCCGGCTCGGGATTGCATGGGGGTTGATGATCAGGTCAGGCACTTGGCCACTCTCGGTAAACGGCATGTCTTCCTGCTGGGAGATCAGGCCGACCACTCCTTTCTGCCCGTGCCGGGAGGCAAACTTGTCGCCGACTTCCGGCACACGCAGGTCCCGGGTCCGGACTTTGACGAGACGCGAGCTGTTCTCGCCCTCAGTGATAATGACCGTATCAACGATGCCGTGCTCGTTGCTGCGCATCGTCACCGAGGTGTCACGGCGTTTTTCGACCGTGATCAGGTCGCTTGTAGGCTCTTCAAGGAACCGAGGGGGTGACGTCTTGCCGATCAGGACATCCTTCTCTGCAACAATCGTCTCGGGGTTGATCACCCCGTCCTCATCGAGATTTTTATATGCCTCGGAGCCGTGGGCGCCGCTCACTTCCTCATCGGGGATCTGGATCCGGTCTACCTGCCCTCCGGGATACCGGCGCTCTTCGCCTTCGTACGTGCGGAAGAAGTGTGACCTGCCAAGTCCGCGGTCAATCGACGCCTTGTTAAAGATGAGCGCATCTTCTATGTTGAAACCCTCGTAGCTTAAGATTGCCACAACAAAGTTCTGTCCTCCAGGACGGTCATCGGACCCGATCAGCTCCGATGTCTGGGTATGGGTGAGTGGCTTTTGCACGTAATGGAGCAGGTGCCCCCTCGTGTCGGGGCGGAGCTTCATATTCGAGGCCCCAAAACCCAGCGCCTGTTTGACCATGCCTGCACCCATCGTGACACGGGGGCTTGCATTGTGCTCGGGGAAGGGTACGTGCGCCGCACCGATACCGAGAATGAGGGAGGGGTCGATCTCGAGGTGAGTGTGATCGGAGGTTACATTTTCGGGGTTCATCGCGATAAAGAGATCTTCTTCCTCTTCTGCATCGATAAACTCAAGCATCCCGTGCCTGACGAAGTAGTCGAAGTCAATTTCATGGTTCGACAGCTTCTCCAGTTCAGCCTCGCTCATCTGGGGTTTGCCGTTCTTCAGGACGATGAGCGGGCGGCGGGCCCGGCCACGGTCGGTCAGGATCACGACATCGCCATTATATTCCTTGAAGGAGACATTCACCTCAGTCGAGATAGTCCCCTGACGTCGCATTCCCCGTATGTTCTCGACAAGCCCTTTTCCATCTTCGGCAAGCCCGATTAACGCACCGTCAACAAATACGCGCGACTTTTTCATCGGACCTCCCCCCGTATCTTTTCGACACCGAGCGAGTGAAGGATCCGCATCACTTCTGCCTCGTTGTCAATGCCTTTACTGATCTCCACCATCTGGGCGAAGTTCTTCACCAGACCACAATTCGGCCCTTCAGGGGTCTCACTCGGGCAGATCCTGCCCCACTGGGTCGGGTGCAGGTCACGCGCCTCGAAATGCGGCTGAGACCGTGAGAGCGGCGATATGACGCGACGAAGGTGCGAGAGCACGCTCATGTGGTCAACACGGTCAAGCAGCTGGGAAACCCCGGTCCTCCCTCCCACCCAGTTGCCGGTGGCAAGAGGGTGGAGCAGCCGTTCGGTCAGCACATCAGCACGCACCGCCGTTGCGATCGAGAGGTCACGGTGGCGCATACTTGCCCGTTCAAGCTGGTACTTGATGTCCCGCGTCAGCCGGTTTAACGAGATGCGGAACAGGTCCTCCATCAGGTCGCCGGCAAGTTTCAGGCGCTTGTTGGAGTAATGGTCCTTATCATCGATCCGGCGCTTTTCCAGCACGAGGTCAAAGCAGGCTTCCGCCATGCGTCCGAGGAAGTGTCCTTTTGCAAGCCGTTCACTCAGGATCGCTTCCGCATACCCTTCATCTCCCTCCTTGAGACTCCCGTGCTGGTAGTTTAAGTGGGGCAGCAGGTAATTGTCCAGTACGAATTCCGCCCGCTTGCGCTGGTAGTCCTTGGTCTGGTTCGGGGCAAGTTTCTTGCCCACGTACATGATGCCGCCGTCTACGGAATCACACTCGCTCTCTTCGAGGTTCTGCATCATGAACGTGAGGATCTCCTCATCAGTGGAAACTGCATTTACGACTGCCTGGTCGTTTGTCATCCCCAGTGCCCGCATGAGGTCGACAAACTTCAGGTGCCCGGCAACTGACGGGAATGAGACTTCGAGCAGGTTCTTCTTGTTCCGCTCGACAACAACGAGGGCACGGTACCCCCGGAACTGGGAGAACACCTTTGCCACATAGATACGTTCATTATATCGCTCGGTGAACTCGGTCATGATCTTGTTTGAGGCAAGGTCCTCAAGTGTCATCAAGACCCGCTCGGTCCCGTTGACGATGAAGTAACCGCCGGGATCAAACGCGTCCTCCCCATGGACGATCCGCTCATTATCGTTCATGCCATAGAGGTTGCAGGAAGCAGACCCGATCATGATCGGCAACTGCCCGATGGTGGTGATGACCGGTTCCTGCCGGTCACTCCCGTTGACAAGGGTGAGCCCCAGATGGATTGGTGCAGCGTACGTCAGGTTCCGGAGCCGGGCTTCGCTCGGGTACAGTTCACCCTGAGACCCGTCCGCTTCCCGGACGAGGGGTTTTTTCACCTCGATCGTGCCAAGTTCCACCCATACCGGCTCATTATTCTTGCCGCGGTTCTCGATATCCGTCTCGATGACCCGCTGCTCATTCACGACCTTCTGGAGGTTGTGGGTTAAGAAATGATTATAGGAATCAAGCTGGTGCCGCGCAACATGCTCCCGTGAAAAATATGCTCGTGACAGTATACTTCTTTCAATCAGAATGATCAACCCTGAACTACTTTTTCGGTCTTCTGGTCACAAGACGGTACGATTCCGCCCTGCCCGCCGTGTGGCTTATTCTAACAATTCGGATGACGTCGTCAACTTGTGCACCAACGGCTTTTACTGCAGGATCGTCATGGAAAATTTTTGGTAATTGTTCGGTTGTTATGGAGTAGTGGGAGAGCAGCTTTTTGACTTCCTCCTCACTCATTATGATATGATCCGGCACCATGATGTGGTTCAACACATTCAGTTTGGTGCTCACAAAAAGACCCCCGTATCGATCATGTTTCCTCTCAAGACTGTATCACCGGAAAAACCCCACGATTTTTATTCGTGGCAACGGGCCCGGAGGGATTTGAACCCCCGACCACCTGGTTAAAAGCCAGGCGCTCTACCGGACTGAGCTACGAACCCCCAAGGTATGACGTACAGCATTATTACAATGCAGGAAAAGCATATAAACGTTCTTGAAATATATACCTTAATTTCTGCAAAAAACCATGGGCAGATGGGCAGGTTCAGATGTTGCTCGTGAACTGGTCGTTGATCGCTTTTAACCGTGCCTCGCTCAAACCGACCTTTTCTTCGAGTTTTGTTATAGCAGCGCGGTCAAACTCCGAGACCTCTTTTCCCGGCACATCCATACCGCTGGATGCACGAAGAACGGTAAGGAGGTTTTTGTCCACCTCGATATTTTTCCGGAGCGCGGAGTATTCCTGCAGGATCTCCGGGCTCAAGCCCGCATCCTTTGCAAGCAGCATCTCCATCGCGACGTCCTTGCGCCGTTCAAAGATATTCTCGATCGATTCGAGGAGCTGGGCAGGATTCACCGGCTTTGAGACAAAGTCGTCGATGCTCAGGGAGTGCTCCTGTGCCTCATCTGCGGTGATCTTCTTTGCCGAGAACATGAGAATAGGAATGTCTTTCATCGCAGGATCCTCTTTGATGTGTTCAAGAGTCTCCCAGCCGTCCATGGGTTCCATCATGATGTCCAGCAGGATGAGATCCGGTTTGGTTGTTGCAAGAAGGGAAAGACATTCATCGCCACCATGAGCGGGCAACGGCTGGTAGCCCTTCCGCTTGAGAAGCGCCATCAGCCCGTCGACGATATAGGGGCTGTCGTCTACGATCATAATGGAGTTATTCATCCGAGCTTCCCTCTCATGAATTTTTCTGGATATTTATGGGGTGCCATGCCACTTGGGAAAAAAATCCTGGAGTACCGGCAACCGGGGTACTGCTCCCCGTAATTTTTTCCTTTTATTACATGATGGTGCAACAATTTCAACCTGTTGCATCTTTGGACAGGGTGCCCGATAACTCGTCCTTGATCTGCTGGAGCCGGCTCTCTTGGAATTTGATATTAGTCTCCATGCTCTTGATCGCACGGGATATCTCGTCAGATACGCGCATCTTCACGTCATTGATATTGTAGGTCGTTTCCAGAATTTTCAGTAACCGTTTGTTGACATCGATGCCTTTACTTAACCGTGCATATTCGCTGACTACCTGGTCATCAAAACCCGACTGACGTGCAATGTCAACATCTGACTTGATTCCCTGCCTGCGGTTGAGGACGTGTTCTATCGCATCATAGAGTTCCCGGTGGGTGATGGGTTTTAACACGTAGTCTTCGATGTAGATCCCGTATTCCTGTGCCTCTGCAGGGGTGAGCTGTTTTGCCGTAAGCATCAGGACGGGGATCTCCTTGGTCGGCAGGTTTTCCTTGATGTGCTCTAGCGTCTCCCAGCCGTCCATAGGTTCCATCATGATATCCAGTAAGATGAGATCTGGGGTGACCGTTTTGAGGATCTCAAGGCATTCTTCCCCGCCATATGCAGCAACGGTGCGGTAACCGCCCCGCTCAAGCATCGTGACAAATACATCGACGATGAATGGGCTGTCGTCGACAACAAGGATCGTGTACATCACATCACCTCTCCAATATTCTTTGCTATCGTTAAGATCTGGTCGTGAACTTTTGAGGGATCTACCCGGTTTGAGAGAATTGCGGCGACAAGAAAATTGTCCCCGGAACCCATCACCATGATGGATGAATCGGTTCCCCGGATGGTTACCGATTCCATTGAGTGCATTTTGATAATATTTGCCGCAGATTCTGCAGATGCAAGGATGGTTGCCGTAAGTGCACCAAACCATGGTTCGTTGAGATCACGGTCAAACACTTTTCCTGCGACAATCCCATCCCTTGAGACTACAGCACATGCCGTTACGCCTTCGACGTTTCGGATTTTATCAATAAAACCGGAGATTTTGTCCTTTAACATGGCATATGCACCCAATACATCAATCTTTGGTAATTGATAATACCTGTGAGAACCTTATATACATATCTTTTTCTTTGGCGGCGTTTTGAGGAGGAGTTTTGTTTTTTTATCAAAATACAATCGGGCGTTTTTTGTAACCCCTGACCCTGTTTCTCCTGAGTTTAGTTTAAGAGATATTGTTTGCACATCACTTCGTGTTAATAACGGGCACTGGTCATTGCTCCTCGTCAGGCACGGGTTTATCAGTTGAGGGATTTGAATATCATTAAATATTATTCCACTGACAGATTGTAAATTATATCAGGAGAAACGGGCAGGTAGATCACGCTGGAAGTCAGGAACATGAACCGCAGAGGTTGCGAAATATCCGGGTTTTCTCATGGCATATGACACGTATATCATGGTGATCTTCGGGCTTGCGATCTTTTTCCAGCAGTTTATCATGTACCTGATGTACGTGCGGATCAAACAACTGCTGCGGGAACTGGATACTATTGAGGGGAAGATCAAGGTCAATGACAATGAACTGGAAAACCTGATGCAGCGGGTAGAAGAGTTTAAAAACATCAATTACGGGAATGAATGGCAGAGATAATCTAAAAAAATTTTTTACCGGTAGTGTTCATGATAAGATACATAAGCCATCTGCACGAATAGTATGAGAGCGGGGCCATAGGGTAGCCTGGCCATCCTAGGAGACTGGGGGTCTTCTGACCTGCGTTCAAATCGCAGTGGCCCCATCATTTTAAAAAAATAATCCGGGGAATGATGAAACTTACCGATACCTGTATCCGGTGTCTTCTCTCCCGGGTGCAGCTGGAGTGTTCGCTTGCCGGTGCACTGCCGGATCTCACGCGGCAGGTGATGTCAGAGTGCGACCAGATCCTCAAAGATCTGGGGAACTCTGAACTCCTCCACCCGCAGATCGCAAGCTGCATCCACCGCCATGCCTGCCGGAGGGTGGGACATGCGGATCCTTTTTGTGCCCTCAAAGCGGAAGGGAACCGGCAGGCACTCGACGTGTGCCGTAAAAAAAGAGCAGGACTTGTGTCGTTCCGCGACCGGGTTCTATCAAGCGTGATCGCCAACACGTTTGACTATGGGGTGCACGAACATACGGTGAGCAGCGATTTTGCATCGTTCTTTGACCGGGAATTCTTAAAAGGGCTGGCTGTCGATGACACGGATCAGATCCTTTCCATGGCGGAACGGGTGGTGTACCTGACCGACAACTGCGGCGAGATTGTCTTTGACCGGCTCGTCGTAGAATTTCTCAAAGCCCGCGGTTCCCGCATCACGCTTGCCGTCAGGGACGCCCCGATCTTAAACGATGCGACGCTTGACGATGCCCGTGCGCTGAAGCTGGACAGAATTGTCGACCGGCTGACGACAACCGGCGGAGGCGCGGAGATCGGCCTTGACCTCTATAAGATGCCGGCGGACCTCATGGATGCCATTGAAAACTGTACTATCATCATCGCAAAGGGGATGGCCAACTACGAGTCCCTTTCAATGTGTAAAGATCTTCCCCCAATCGCATATCTTATGTCGGTGAAGTGCCAGCCGGTGGCAGATGATGTGGGGCTGCCGGTTGGTTCGAAGATTGCGATGCTACGGAGATAACCCCGCAAATCTTCTTAACCTTGCCTTCGGCTCGGACTTTAAAAATTACTTCCATAATTTTCTCATCCTCGCTATTGCCGGGCACTAAAAGAGAAAATACAAAGAGTCAGCCGGGGCATGGGAGAGACCCCCCACCCCATATTTTTGTCCAAACCGTTCCTGATAACCACCCCATCCCATACTATTCCCATCCCATACTATTTTCTTCAGAAACACTGATCTGTGATCATGATACCGCTTGATGGGGCAGCACTCGGATGGATGCTCATTGTCATCGGTGCCGTACTCCTCCTTGTGGAGGTGCACACCCCTGGCTTTTTTGCGGCTGTACCGGCAACCGTGATGATCGTCCTTGGCATCATGGTGCTTCTCGGGATCGACATCTACAACTCCGGCTGGGGGGCGATTGTGGGTGTAACCGCTGCAATTATCGCTGGTGCGGTGACGGTCTGGGTTTACAGCAGGATCACCCCCAACGAAAGCCCGACAACGATAAGCCGTGATTCGCTGGTCGGCCTTGAAGGTATCGTTATAAAAGAGGTCGATGCTGATACGCTGAACGGAAAAGTCAAGGTCGCGAGCCAGGAATGGAGCGCCCATACCCACGGGGCGCTCATTCCTGCCGGGAAGAAAGTCCGGGTTATCAGCTCGGAAGGTGTACATATTGTCGTGGAGGAGGTAACGTAACATGGCATTCATCGAGACATTAATTACCATATTCCTGATATTGGTCATCGTCGCAATCTTTGCAAAGGGCGTCGTGATCATCCAGCCGTACGAACAGGGGCTGCAGATCCGGCTGGGAAAATATGTCGGCAGGATGAACCCGGGGTTCCGCTGGGTCGTCCCGTTCCTGACCGATGTGATAAAACTTGACCTGAGAACAATGGTGATGGACGTCCCGTCTCAGGAAGTGATCACGAAAGACAACTCACCGACGAACGTGGACGCGATTGTCTATGTTCGGGTGATCGACCCTGAGAAGGCGTTCTTCGAGGTCTCCAACTACCGGCTGGCAACGGTAGCACTCGCCCAGACGAGCCTCCGTGGCATCATCGGCGACATGGAACTTGATGAGGTCCTGTATAACCGTGATGTGATCAATACCAAGCTCCGCGACATCCTTGACCGCGAGACCGACCAGTGGGGGGTCAAGGTCGAACGTGTCGAGATAAAAGAGGTTGACCCGGTCGAAGCTGTCAAGAATGCCATGACGGAGCAGACATCTGCAGAACGTGCCCGTCGTGCAGCAATCCTCCGTGCGGACGGTGAGAAACGTTCTGCAATTCTCAAAGCAGAGGGCTTACGACAGAGCATGATCCTCGAAGCCGAAGGGGAACGGCAGAGCAAGGTGCTCCGTGCCGAGGGTGAGCGGCTCTCCCGGATCCTGCAGGCGCAGGGCGAGGCACAGGGTTTACGTATTCTCTCAGTCGGTGCTGCACCGCTTGACAACCGGGCAATCACGGTGCTGTCGCTGGACGCATTAAAAGCAATGGCAAACGGACAGGCAACCAAGATCATCTTCCCGTACGAGATCTCCCAGCTGATCCGGCAGGGTGCAAGATTCCTGGGTGCAACGGAAGAGACCGCAGAAGAGATTGCCGGCCGGCCGGTGATGGACGAGAGTATTCTCGGGGAAATCCCGAAGCAGGAAGCAGTCGATGCAATCTTAAAAGAGATACAGGACGCAGTACCAAAAGTCTCTGTGGACGAGCTCAAGGACACCAGCAAGCGCAGGCTGGCAGTGGAGAAGGAAAAAGACGAACCGGCACCGCAAGCCTGATCCTTTTTTTACTACGATCTTTTTGATTTTCTGGAGAATGGTTTTGACCTGACACGGCAAAACAAGCAGTACGAGGTCATCCATGCACCATCCAAATTTCAAGGACACCATCGCAGCCTCCCCGTACATCTTTATTATCGGGGTGGCCGGTGACAGCGGGTCCGGGAAGACCACGTTCACTCAAGGGATCCGGAGTATCTTTGGGGATGAGATGGTCTCGAAGATCACGCTGGACGATTACCACCGTCTCGACAGGGACGGCAGGAAAGAGCAGGGGATTACACCGCTGGATCCCCGGGCAAACCGGCTCGATGTGCTCGAAAAGGATCTCTCCCTGCTCAAGCGCGGTGTCCCCATCGAAAAACCTGTCTACAACCATGATACCGGGACATTCGGACCTCCTGTAATTTTTCGCCCGAAAAAGATCCTGATCCTTGAAGGACTCCACCCCCTGTTCACTCCTGCCATTCGCAACTATCTCGACTTCTCGCTCTTTGTAGACCCGGTGCAGGAAGTCAAGTATGACTGGAAGATACGGCGGGACATGGACAAACGGGGTTACTCGCGGGAACAGGTGATAAAAGAGATTGCTGAACGGGAACCGGATTACCAGACCTACATTGCACCCCAGAAAGAATTTGCCGAAGCGGTTATCGGCATCGACTATTCCGAATATGGCAGGCAGCTGGGGCTTGAGCGGAATGTATACCGGATCACCCTCTCCCAGAGCAAAATGAAGCAGAAGATGGAAAATATCGATCTCTCGCTTGACCTGTATTCCATCCTCTCAATTTCCCAGAGGAATTTCTCGCTTAAGTTCGGGTCAAGTGAGCATAACGGCCACAAGATGGGAGACCTGATAATGGATGGGGAACTGAGCGGGCACGCGGTTAAAAAGCTCGAGCACAGCATCGAGCACCAGACCCGGGTGCATCCGATCTCAATTTTTAAGGACCGCCCCTATGTGACTGCCGGCGATCTCGCACAGTTGATCCTGTGCTGGCGGATCATCCACCGCCGTATCTTCAAAGAGACCTGATGCGGGCGTGGCGTGCCCAGTCCCTCATTTTTATGAACACGGGTCTTTTCCTTACAGGCGATAGGATGAGAGGGAGTTCCATCTCAAAAAAGAGAGCAGGGTTCGGGATATACAAAAAGCGTTTTTTATAACCTGTTTTTCCCGTCAGCATAGTGCTTTGAGACCAATAGGGAGACACAAAAATTTTTACAAGTGGAGCAGGTACGGCAGCAGGATCAACGACATCAGCATCACGAGCATGACGTAACTGACACTACTGACCACCCGGGCTGAATATTTAAGGAGCCCGCGCCGGTCAAGCAACCGGTCCACACCTTCTTTTAAGATATACCCGCCATCGAGCGGTACCATGGGGATTGCATTGAAGATCCCGACGTTGATGTTGATCCAGCCGCACCAGAAGAGCAGGTGGATAACCCCCCAGTACCCGGCAAACGGTACCTGGTAGTACTGTTCGTCCGGTGAATCGAAGGCAAGAATCCGCAGGAACTGGGCGTTTGTGGAAGTATCGAACGGGATGATGAGGAACTGGAGGACGCCAAACGGCGAGAGCATGCTCCCGATCGCCTCCTTGATCGACGCCCCGTCATAATATTGCACACCCATGAACCCGCTCGGGCGGCTGAGCTCCGCCGGCCACGGCGCGAGTGTGAAGTTATATTCAGAGACCGCCGCATCCTTTTCGACCCTCAGCGCGACGGGATCGCCGGGGTGTGTGGCATTCAGGATTCCCGCAACCTCGTCCCGTGTGGCCACCGGAATCCCGTTGACCGCCTTGACCACAGAACCCTGCGGGACGCCTGCATGGTCTGCGGGATAGTCCTCGTAAATCCCGTGGATGACCGGCGCTGTTGTCGGCACTGCGATTCCGACCAGCAGGATGAGCAGGACAAAACATGAAAAACCCACGACAAGGTTGTTGGTGATGCCGGCACCGAACATCCGCATCTTGGGCATCCCTTTGGTCTTTTCCAGCTCTTCCTCGTCAGGTTCGACAAAAAAACCGATGGGGATGACCGCGAGGATGACCCCCATGCCTTTGACGGTGATGTTCTCGACCCGGCACAGGAAACCGTGACCAAACTCGTGGACAGCGATAGTGATGATGAACGCGAGCCAGACCGCGAGGGTTGACGGGACATATTCATTGATGCCCGGCAGGAGCAGGATATTCTGGGGTTTGTAAATGCCCGTGGGTTCCGGCTGCAGGACGAGGGTGTACCTGACGGAGATGAAAAGCATCACCGTGATGAAGACCGAGACCAGCACGACCATGAGCACGCCGAACGTGCCGTACAGCCGCAGGAATGTCCTTATGGTACCGAACCGGTCGAAAAACCCGACCCGGTCTGTCTTGATCGCCATGAACGGGCCGTAGAACATGACATGATCCGGGAATAATTTCCTGGAGTAGATAACGTATGCCACGACGGCGTACATAGTGACCAGAAGGAGGACAAAAAAGACCCAGCTCATGTGGTGTACCGGTGAGGCAACATGATAGATAAATTGGTGGCCTGCTAACGGCGATGATGCGGAAGGGACTTTTTTGGATCCGGGGAATTTTCATTCCACAGCCGCTCCAGAAACCGGCGGAGAATGTATTGAGAAAAGAACCAGTCGCCACCTGCCGGACTCTTCACCGGTAATTTTACTTCTCTTCAATTAGTGTTTTTGAAATAATATATTCACCCCGGGCTTCCCGGGTTGTCCCGACAACGAGCCACTGCCCGTTCCCATGCCGCTCGGCAACCCCGCACGCTTCAATCGTCTCACCGGCAAGCGCCTGCCCGCTGTAGGTGTGGGTGAACGATATCACCTGGTCAAATTCGTCGTGCTCCACCTCATAGACTGCCGGGCTGTCAAATGCAAGCGAAGCATCCGTCACCCGCGCCTCGATCGTCCTTCTTCCCAGGATCATACCGCGATCAAACGCGATGCGGTCCAGATCATCGTACGAACGGGTGAAGAGCAGGTCAAAATACGTCCCTTCGATCTGCCCCCGGTTCCATTTCCGTTCTTCATGCAGGACAAACGTCTCATACGGAATATCCGGTTTGCGCTTCTCGTACACCCTGCGCCACATATCGGAAGAGAGCCCTTCAAGCTTCCCGGTAATAATCGCTGATCGTAGTGTCTGCTGAGCGATAAACCAGTGGTCCCCGTAGACCACAAGGTCTATGTCGGAGTTCTCGTTTTCAAGCCCGCAGAGCAGGGAGCCGGTGCAGCCGATAAAGCCTGGGGGGACGTTGAGAATCCCTGCAAGGTGTTGTACCCGCGGGTGGCGGGCGATGATGCGGGGCATCCCGAGTTCCGGTTTCCGGACCTGCTGGATATCATGCAGCGGGACTCTCACGACGGAATCGAGATAGCGGGGTTTGTGGTCTCGGATGAATGCAAACGAATCCTCAAAATCGAACTTCCGGTACCGGGTACCGTTCGCATGTGCCCGCTCACCCGAAGGGTCAGGTACGTACCGGAGGACGCACCCGGCTTTTTCTGCATTGTCATAGGTGGACACCGCATAGATCCACCCTTCTGTATCAACGATAAAGTCGCGCAGGCGGATCGGTTTCATGATACACACACCTTATATCCGGGAAAAAAACTCTTCGATCAGATCGGACTGTACCCCTTTGCGGAGGATGCTGCGGTTCACAAGGTCGACAACCGTGCTCGGTGTGCCTGGAAGCCTCCCGCCATCGATGAACAGGTCGCGGGGTACTGTACATTCATCGGGAGTTGCAGGGTCCTTTGCCCCGTGGAGGTTTGCACTGGTAGCCGTGATGGGCGAGTCAAACCGTTCAATGAGGCGCAGGGCAAGATCATGGGCAGGTATGCGCACCCCGATCAATCCCGTTCCTCCGGTGAGTATCTCCGGGAGTACGTGTTTTGCCTCGAGCACGACCGTAACCGGGCCCGGAAGAAATGCCTCAATAAACTCCTGTACCGGACCATCCACGTGCGCAACGGCACCGAGCATGTCAAAGTCACTGACGGCAATCGAGATGGGTTGCCCCGGCGGACGTCTCTTCGCCTCGTACACCTTCAGGATCGCGTTTTCAGACAGTGCGTCGGCACCCAGCCCGTACACGGTCTCGGTTGGATATATAACCGTGCCATCGTGCATCAGCACCGAAACGGCTCGTTTGATGATATCCATTTTTTTAAAACTCTCTCCCGCGGATCCGGTAGATGTCAAAAACTGCCTTGCTGCTGACATGCATGACTGCAAAAATCCCTGCCTGGATGGGGTCGGTCACCACAAGGTCTGCATGGTCAGGGACGCTGCCTGCCATCTTCAGGGCGATAACCGGGATCCCTGCTTCCCGCACCCGGTCTACGGCCCTCGATATTTCCCCGCCCATGATCGAACCGGCGAGTACAAGGATCGACGCACGGGGCAGGCGGGAGACCGCGTCAACGGCAAGGGCAAGGGTCCGTTCCCCCACAAGAGGGATCGTATCCACTGATATACGCTCGCCCCGGATATTGTGCCGGTCCGCCTCGTTCACTGCACCGAGGGCAACCTGTGCCACCTGCGCCCCGCCACCGATGATGATCACGCGGGAACCGAAAATATCCCCAAACGGCTGGTAGGACTTCACCTCGTGAACTGAAGGTATCTCTTTTAATTCGGCAATCAGCTGGCTGCAGTTATCATCGGGGCCGGACTCATATTCAAAATAGAGCTCCGCCATGCCGGCATATGGCCCCGAATCGAACAGTTCCTGGCTAATCATCACGATATTTGCTTCGTGGGCGGCAACAACGGTCGCAATGTCCCGTAAGACTCCCCGCCGGTTCTCGACAATGATCCGCACTGCACATCGTTCGGGCTCTGGTTCCATGTGAAATGCGATAGCCGGGGATCGAACCCGGGTTAGAAGCTTGGGAAGCTCCTGTCCTGCCGCTAGACTACTATCGCGTCAGAATCCTGTCTATCATATTACGTGAGTTTAAAGATAAAAGTATCACAGATCTTCTGCGGCTGGTTCGATATTATTATGAGCGGACATAGAGTACATATACAAGAAAACACCGCCGTTCTGCCGTGCGTCGTGCAGGAAAAAATCCTGGCTTCCATGCTTATTTTTCCTGCACCCCGTTATCTTCATTATAGAGAGATGACAGGAAAGAACGGCTCGTACCATGAACCAAAAGGAGCAAGAACTCTTATGAAAACCCCAACCCAACTCTTCGGGCTGCTCTTTGTCGCCTGTATTTTCCTGCTGGTGCAGCCCCTGCAGGCGCAGACAGAACAGACCGTTATTTACCAGACTACATTTACCACCAGCCCCGGCTGGCAGACCAACAACCCGTCCAGCGATTACTGGGTCCCTGACAAAGGGTTGTATCACTACAGCATCGAAGCAAGCACGGGTAATTATGCATACACCGATGTGGATTTCGAAGACGGCCCCTTTACCATTGAATATGACTGGATGCCGGTCAAGACCGATGAGACCGCCACGTTCCGGCTCGGGTTTGGCAGCAAGGAGATGAACCGGAACAAAGGCCCGGTTGTCGTGTCCGAATTCAAAAACGGGAAGGGTGGCAACCTCATGTACCTCCGTGTCATCACCCCCGGCAGCAAACTCGTTACGGTCGCTTCGGGACAAGGCGAGGAAGATACCCCCTGTTACGGGGGGTTGAAAGACGGGAGATCGAACTGCGGGCCTACCGTACGGTTTGAGAATAACAAGACCTACCATGTCGTCCTGAACTACGATGACAAACAGGAACAGGTCACCATGTCGGTGAGCGAGAAGACGACCGGCAGGCAGATCTGGAGTTATTATGTTACTGCCGTGGACTCTCTCAATGGCATGCACCGGATTTTCCTGGGCTCGGTCGGGGATTACGGCAGCATGATGGGCCGGTATGCCACGGGGTATATCGATAATGTGAAACTCTCTACGGAAACTGCCGTCACGACCACCCCCACAAATGTTGCCCCGCTCCCGACAACCGCACGCGTCACCTCTACAACCCGCCAGACGCCCAAACCGACAACCCCGATCCCTGCAGCGACACCGACACCCGCGTCACCCCCTTCCCCGCTGTTCACCCTTGCGGCACTCGGTATTACGGCATGTGCGCTCTCGTATACAATACAACGCCGGAAGCAGTAAGGCCGGCGTTTCCTTTTTTAAAAAAGAACCTGCGAATGCAAAGACCCAAATCGTTTTTAAACGAATCAGCATGGTGATTGTCTATGAAGATCATTTACACCGTAAGACTCGCCATAATGATCATGATCGGGTGCCTTCTTCTGGCAGGTGGCGCTGCTGCATCGGGAAGTATCCGGGCATACATTGGTGAGACCATCCCCCTTCAGGGCTACTCGTACGGGAGCTCTACGGTCTGGCTCTTTTTAACAGGGCCCAACCTTCCGGCACATGGCGTTGCGTTGAATAATATCTACGCCCGTGCGGATGAGGGGCATTTTACCAAAGTGAATGTCGACAGCAACGATCATTGGGTGTACAAATGGGACACAAGCTCAATCGGTGGCCGTCTCGATGACGGGACGTACACGGTCTGGGTCGTCAACGGGCCAAATGACCTTTCCTCCCTGAGCGGGGCCGATTACAGCACGATCACGGTCACTCTCGGCACACCCGGGATCGCCATCACCACATCCATGACACCGGGAAGCATGGTCATTTCTTCATCCCCGGGTGATGCATCGGTAGTCGTCAACAATGAATACAAGGGGAAAACACCGCTGACGCTTGAGGGACTTGATCCCGGCACGTATAACGTGACATTCTCGCGGTTCGGGTACCATAAATTTTTTACCCAGGTGAATGTGGAGCCCGGATCGGTTTCGGAAGTTACAGCGAGTCTTGCGCAGGAGACCGGGGGGCTTGCGATCTCAACGAGTCCGGCCGGTGCCCGCGTCACACTTGACGGTGCAGATGCCGGCATCTCACCGATGACCATCCCCAACCTCCCCGCGGGCAGCCACATGCTCAACGTCTCATTAGCAGGCTATACCCCACAGGAGCAACCGGTGAACGTGATCGCGAACCAGACCCGGGCGGTCAATCTCGAGCTCATCCCGGTGTCTCCCTTCTCCGAAACACGGGCGGCAGGACTATTACCGGCAACCCTGCTTGCAGGTGTGACTGCAGTCCTGATTGCAGTGGTGTACCGTTCACGTCACCATGAACCGGGTATGAAGGGGCGCAGGTAAGGTTTATCCCATGTGCTGGCTGTCTCTGGAGTGTAAATTGAGAGAAAGGGACTGAGAATCAATCCATGGAAAGTACCTGCAGGACTGGTACGCAAACGATGTATTTTTCAGATACCAAAAAATGTTTTTATTATCTCTTCTTTGACCTGCCAATGCCCTTTTTTTTCATCTGGTTCATGATCGATGCAAGCTCGTTGAGGCCGGACACTGCTTTTTTGTGACCGGGCTGCAGGGCGACAACCTTCTCAAAGCATGCGTATGCCTCGGGAATTTTTTTGAGTTTGACAAGGGAGATCCCCTTATAATACCACGCGTCGGCATTGTCAGGACGGAGTGCCAGCGCATGGTCAAAGGAGTCAATAGCCAAAAGGAAGCTCCCCAGTTTTCCCAAAGCCCGCCCCTGGTTATACCACGCATCAGCATGGTCAGCCTTGATCTCCAGTGCTTTGGCAAAACAGTCTGCTGCTCTCCTGAAATTCCCCATGGAGCCATAGGTGATCCCTTTATCGTACCAGGCGTCAGCACCGACTATGTCGTTTGTCAATACAGTATCAAAGGCGGCCAGTGCTCCGTCGTGTTTCCCCTGCGCTGTAAGCGTCACACTCTTTCCGGCCCGGGTATCTGCCCTCCCGGGACCAAGTTCCAGCGATATAGTGAAATTTTCAAGGGCTTCCTTATCTCTTCCCAGTTCTTTGAGCGCGAGCCCTTTTCCTGCATATGCCTGTGCCGACCGGGGGTCTGTTTTGAGAGCCCTGTCAAACCATGTGATAGCAGGGATAAACTCTCCCCGGTTGATACATGCATCACCCTGTGCCACCAGTGCCGGCGCATCTTCCGGTATGTCCTTCTTCCTGCGCCCCCTGTCAAACAACACCATAAGTACAACCGGTCATCTAATCTATGGAATGGAATATCTTCCTGATCCTTTTTGCTCTTTATGCTGGCCCATGGAGACAGGTGCAAACGGGCGGAAATGTCCTGACGGGAAAAAAACCGCGACAACAATCGTACCCGTACCGTGGCTAATATGGCGGAGCGGGGGTCTTTGCCTCCCACCGGATGAATGACCGGGGCGCCGTGGATGCATCGGTCGTACCATTATAATCGATCGGGTCTTCCCTTTTAAAAAAGAAGATGTGTGGAATAAAGGCTTAACGTGGTTGTCATGTATGTGTCCTGGAGGTGGCAAAGCGAAAGTTCATCCTTTCCGGTTTCATCTCAATACTGCAGAAACCAAAAAAGCAGAGTGAAGGCATATACTTTTCCAATATTTTTAAAACTGATACATCCCCTGCCCCAACCGGCAGGGGGGTATCAGGGAGCATTGTCCCGGATGGCGTGACGATAAGTGCAACCGAGAAGACAAGCAGCGCCATCCCGATCACGATCATGCCTGTGTTCATTGGTATCTCTCCTGGTGTGGTGCGTGGTGATCGGTGAAGCACCGGATATGGTGCATCACCTTACTACACACTTATCCCGCTGGGTTTTAAATTGCCAGAATCATGCGGGTTCTGGACATGAACCCGCAGGGACTGCCATATAACCCCGGGGTTAGCTCGTCCTGGCCATCACACAGGAAGAGCCCTTGCATCCATGCCCCTGCAGGGGCATAGGGTTAAAAGTATAGAATGAAACGTTGTTGTAACGAGTCCTATGAATCCCGAAGATAAATCCCCAACCCTTGTCATCAGTGACTCTCGCAATTCGCTGGACGAACTGTCCGAATACCTCGATGTGCTCTCGAGCAGCGCACGCCTCCGGATCCTGAAATTTCTTGAGAAGAAGCCCGGATTTCGGTACCAGTCAGCACAGGGACTCCTTGATGCGTTGTCGGGGTATCTTGATGAAGAATGATGCCCCCGGGTGTACCGAAGTTGCCCTGCCGGGATTTCAGGAAACAGGCAGGAATGAGTGAACAGGATGCCCGGTGAAAAAACGGTGTATGAGCCCGCGACCTGCGGGCATTGCGACGGGCTGGGCTGCCTCTATTGTAACAAATGCGGGATCGTCCTTGTCGCCTGCCCAAAGGAACACTGTCACCACTGCGAGGGTATCGGGTGCATCTACTGCGGGTTTACCGGCTGGGCGGGTGTGAAGGGAAAATACGAGTGATCCCTTTTTTAGCTCTGTAGAAATCCCTAACCTTGTATCAGTGATACAAATCCATGTTGAACCGGTTTTCCATGGATATCGCAAGGGGGGATGTTCGCCATTGGGGAGAGATGGCGGACACGAGAAGATGCCGAAGGTATCTTCGATGTGCCACAGTGGCGGGGACAATGTAACTCGAAGATGTCCTGATGGACATCTTCTTCAGTTTGCCCTTCCCTATGGGAACGGCAAACGCCCCCAAGAACATTAAAATAAAAAATGATTTCTACAGGGCCCTTTTTTGCTCTTTTTTAAGGAAAACGCCCCTCGACCCTCCGCGGGATGACGATCTCCTCGAACCGTTTTAAGAAGTACCGGTCGGTCATGCCGGCGATGTAGTCCCGGACAAGTTCCGCATGCGTTGCAGCATCGCGATAGCCGGGATTGATCCAGCCCGTATTCACGAAGTCTGAGAAGATACGTGAGGAAGTGCGGCGGAGTACGAGGTCGCGGGTATACGTGGCAAAGAGCGTCCCGTACATCGTCCGGATCTTTTCGCGTTCGGATATGAGCCGCGGGTTATCGTAAATGTTCTTCCGGGAAAAATCCCGGAGCAGAATGAGCGCTTTTTCGATGTCCCTGCTGTACGAGATATACCCCTCGTCCTCGCAGTCGCTGTTCCTGAGCAGGTCATAGATCAGGGTGTTGATGATCTCGCGGTTGGTATCCCCGAGCACCTCGCGGCACTCGTCGGGAACGGGACTTTCGGCAGGAAGGAGCCCGATCTCGCGGGCGTCCTGGACGTCCCTGCCGATATAGGCGATGGTATCGGCGAACTTGACAACACAGCCTTCGAGCGTCATCGGCGGGCGGTTGCGCCTGCCACCGGCATTGTCCTGCACTTTTTTGTCAAATGCGGCCCATGTCCTGCACGGTTCGGGGGAGATCCGGAGGTCGTCCGCCTCGCCATTGTGGCAGAGGATGCCGTCCAGCACCTGCATGGTAAGGTCGCAGTCCTCGATCCGGTCGAGGGACTGGACGCTTTGTACATTGTGAAAGAATTTTCCGATCCCGTTCTGCTCGCACAGGTCTGAGAGGCAGCTCTCGCCGAAATGACCGTAAGGGATATGGCCGATGTCGTGCCCGAGCGCGATCGCCTCGATGAGGTCTTCGTTCAGGCGAAGGGAGCGCCCGATGGTGCGGGCGATCCTCGACACGAGCTGGACATGGATGACCCGGTGGGTGATATGGTCGTTTTCTACTAAGTAGAAGACCTGCGTCTTGTCGATATACCTTGTATATGCCCGGGTGTGGATAATCCGGTCCGCGTCGCGGGAGTAGGGGGTCCGGATATCAGGAGCTTTCCGGTTATACCGGCGCACCGCATCGGCACTGGTGGCGGCAAGCGGCGAATAGAGGGACTCGTGCTTGTCTATGTAGGCGCGTAGTGAAGAGTCGGGCGAGAGGTCAGGCTGTCGCACGGGTGTGCGGGTGCGGTGCATCGATCCGGTGATTCTGCCCTCCGACATATTAAGGTTGACGAATACGGGATGGTGCAGATTCCCCGTCATGCTCATATCCTCCTTAAACCTACAACTCTCATGAGAAGAGGATTCTATGCAGATGGACCTTTTGCAGATCGGGGTTGTCCGGTCCCCTTACACAACGATGTCAGAAGCCCCCCACCAGGGGCGGTTCTCTGAAACGGAATCGGAAATTCTCATCGATGAAGCGTTTGCTCCCGGCCTGAAGGATATCGAACATCACCCGAACCTGATCGTGCTCTGCTGGTTTGACCGTGCCGACCGGACTGTGCTTGCAGCAACACCGCCCCACCTCCGGACAGAGCACGGGGTATTTGCGACGCGTTCGCCCAACCGCCCCAACCCGATCGGGTTCTGTGTTGTCGACCTTATCGAACGAAAGGGCAGCACATTACGGGTCCGCGGGTTGGACGCGATCGACGGCACGCCGGTGCTCGACATCAAGCCGTACACGCGGAGGACCGATTGTATCCCGTTGCGTTACCGAAAGGATTTATTATAAAAAGAGGCCGCCTGATTACGGCAACGCCGGAACGGGTGGCGCTGCCAGGACGCCCCAGGTTACTGCGGCACCGTGCCTTGCATGCACTGATAAATCTTTATGGTCATTGAAACAGAACTGATGAGAGTAATGCAGTGATTTTTAATACGAGGCATACAATGGCAGAGAAAAATACCAGTACAACTCCCACAAAAGAGGAGTGCAACCACGAATGCAACGGGTGCGCAAGCGCGAGTACCTGTTCCGATGCAAAAAGTACCGGCGGACTTCCGCCAAAAGTTAAAATTGACGTCAAACACGTAGTGCTTGTCCTGTCCGGCAAGGGCGGAGTCGGCAAGTCGACCGTGTCCGTGAACCTCGCCTATGCCCTTGCGAACCACGGGTATCACGTTGGGTTACTGGACCTTGACATGCACGGCCCCAACATCCCCAAGATGCTGGGTATCGAGGACCAGAAGTTTGCGATAATGGACAACAGGATCGAGCCGGTGCATGTCACCGGCATGCTCTCGGTCGTCTCTATCGCGTTCGTGCTGCCCGATACGAGCACCCCCCTCATCTGGCGCGGGCCGATGAAGATGGCAGCAATCCAGCAGCTCCTTTCCGAAGTCAACTGGGGGACGCTCGATTACATCGTTGTCGACCTCCCGCCGGGCACCGGTGATGAGGCCCTGTCGATCGCCCAGCTCGCCCCCAATGTACGGGGCGCCGTCGTCGTAACGACGCCGCAGGACGTTGCCACGCTCGACGCCCGGAAATCCATTAAGTTTGTCGAGAAGCTCGACCTTCCGGTAATCGGGGTCATCGAGAACATGAGCGGGATGCTCTGTCCCCACTGCAACCAGGAGATCGACCTGTTCGGCAAAGGCGGGGGAAAGAAGATCGCAGAAGAGATGAACGTCCCGTTCCTTGGCGCCATCCCCATCGACATCGAGATGCGCAAGGCCGGTGACGAAGGGCGCCCGTTCATCATCCGGCGCGGAAAAGAGAGCGCCAGCTGGGCGGCCGTTGACAAGGTCATGGAAGCGCTGATCAAAGAAGTCGAGGGGTAAAAAATGGACTACATGCGGGTTCTCTGCGGCAAGGAAAAACCGCTTGCCATCTACGAGGGCGTGATCGCATGCCTCGAGAACCCGCAGGCATTTGTAGACCTCGTCGAACCGATCTACCGCGAGGCGATGAACCTCGACGACGATACGCTCGACCGGTTCCGGTTCGCGCTCGTGCGCCTCCAGCTCTACGCCGACATCCACCGGAACGAAGACCTTGAAAAGGCGACGGAGCTCAAGTACGTCTCCCAGGTGCTGGAAAAACTGGTGTTTGGAACCCTTGTCATGGAGCGCGAGGAGCTCGCCTCGGAATGATACCGGTGGCGGTCCCGCGCTCAAACCGTAAGAATTTTTAAGGAGTACATGCACGGGTGATATGTATAAGAGTCCTTCAGACCCACCATATCCTGCAAGAATACATTTGATACCAGCAGTGGTCTGACAAGAGATTACGTGTCCTGGATACCAGACCTTTAATACTTACTATGACCCAATCAATGGAGCACTTATGACATCACGCATGCACGCACCCCACACCACATGCCCGGGCTGCCACGAGGAGGTCTTTTTAGACGAGCTCGTGAGCGGCAAGTGCCCGCTGTGCGGCTGTTCGCTGGAGGAGTTCGAAGATGCGTTCGGCGAATTTGAAGGGATCATCGAGCGCTCCGACCTCTCGTGGCTCATCTTCAACTACTTTGTCTTCAAGCAGTTCGTCGACCTCGGCGTGCCCCCGCAGCAGATCATGGGATTTGTCACCGCGTACGAAGACAACGCGGACAAGCCTGTCGAGGAATGGACCAAGACCACCTTCACCCTCGAGATCCCGATGAGGCCTCTCGACCGCATCCGGCCCAAGAAGTGCCCGGCCTGCGGGAAGTGGTTTATCTTCGGCGGGAAGAAGAAGATCGAGGGCGACATGCGCAAGCCGACGCTGAAAATAACCTATACCTGTGACCGGTGCTAAAGGACGGCCCGGTCACATCTCAACCCTGTTTTTCATCGCCGTTTTCCGGTATATTTTCAATACTGTCCTTTGCATTCTCTGCCGCTTTCCTTCTCCGGTAGATGACGAATGCCAGCACCGCGATACAGGCAGCGGTTTTATAGATGACCGGGCCGTGCAGGGGGGTCGTTACCGGAGATCTGGTTCCGGTATCCCGCATTTTAGTAACACTCTTTTAAGCCCCGTGCATTCCATACATCAAAAAAACAAAGAACCGGCACAGCACAGGTCATCATAATGAATCCCTCACCGCAGGATGCACAACCCCCATTCATCTACCTCAACAACGCTGCGACGACGTGGCCGAAGCCGGCCGGGGTGCTTGAGGAAGTTGCATGTTGCCTGCGGCAGCCGCTCTACGAACCGGGAAGGACTACGGGGAACGGATCCATGGATTATCCTTCTGCCGCACGCGAAGCCCTTGCAGACTTTTTCCATGCCGGTCCTCCTGAGCACGTTGTCTTTACCCAGAACGCCACCGACTCGCTTAACCTGCTGGTCCACGGATTTTTAAAAAAGAACGGCAGGCTGTTCCATGCGATCACCACGGAACTGGAACACAACTCGGTGCTCCGCCCGCTCACCGCGCTGGAGCAGGATGGGGCGATCAGGCTCTCGGTTGTACCGTTCACTGATGCCTGCGTGGAACTTGCCGCGATAAAAAAAGCAATCTGCGACGATACGCGCCTTGTCGTCATGACGCACGGGAGCAATGTGCTCGGGTCCGTGCAGGATATCAGGCCGGTCGCGGAATACCTCCATGCCAATGACATTTTCTTCATCGTTGACGGGGCCCAGACCTCCGGCCACATTCCGGTCGATCTTTCGGACATCCCGGTCGGTGCGTTCGTATTTACCGGGCACAAGGCACTCTTCGGCATTCCCGGTATCGGCGGATTTTTCATCGCCGAACCGGATGCAGTCGCGATCATAAAGCAGGGCGGCACGGGTACGGATTCGAGGGTGCTCGCCCATCCGCATGAGATGCCGGTGCGGTTCGAGGCAGGGACGCCCAACTACCCCGGCATCGCATCGCTCTACGCCGGCATACGGTTCATTACATCGACCGGCCAGGAAGCAATCGAAAAGAAGAATGCCGGTCTTACCCGCTCGTTCATCCGCGGACTGAAGGGCATGGAAGGTATTACTATCTATAACGAAACCCCCGATCTCCCGGTCGTATCGTTCGACATCGCCGGCATTGACAACCATGAAGCGGGATTCATCCTTGCCCGGGCCTATAACGTCATCACGAGGACCGGCCTCCACTGTGCCCCGCTTGTCCATGAACGCATTGACGGCGGGAAGGGGTGTATCCGGGCGAGTTTCTCGTATTTCAATTCCCTGGACGAGTGCCGCAGGGCGGCAGATGCAGTCCGTGAGGTGGCGGAGAGTGCGAATCCAGAAATCAGTTCAGACTAAGGTCTGCGTTGACGGGTCGCTGATGAAAGAGTACGTTCTTAACGAACCGCTGACCGGCAGTTTCTTAAAATTTCTGGAAAACTTCGGCACGGTCCGGTTCCTCGAGCAGCTCAGAAAGCCGTACTTCTCGTTTGAAAAAGAGCAGTTCATCTCCATCAAGGGGTTTGTCGGGGAGAGCAATGTCGAGGTGCGGTACAAAAAAGAGTTCCAGGACCTTGTAGGGGACTATTTTCATCTCCTGCTCTACTATTACGACCATGGCGAACGCGGGATCCCGGCACTGAAAGGTCAGGAGGATTCCATCAGGAAAAAAATGAAAATCCGGCTGGGCCCCCTGCCGGAGAACGGTTCATGATACTCCCACGCGGGGTTTTTTTTAAAAAACCATGCCGGCGCCGGCGGTTATGACCGCGGGTCCGATAAACACAAGGGTGTTTTTTAAGACACGTTCCGTGGCTGCGGCCTTTTTTAGGACCGGCCCGCCACTAGTCTTCCGGAGTGTCTTTTTGCTCTTTCTTCCGCTTCCTGTACCAGAGGACCGCTGACACGATTGCAGCCGCAGCCACAATGAGGATGACGAGGGTGGCCGGATTTGTCTTCAGCTCGATGTACCGCGGGCCGAACGCCATGTCGCGGGGACCGGGAAATGTCGCATTGTTCACCTCGAACCGGAAGAGAGTGATAGTACCGGAATCATGCAGGGCCGAGAGCGGGACGCCGGTTTCATTGGCTGCGATTGAGGCGAGAGAGGTGTCGTTAGCAGCCGGCATCGTTGTGATGGGGGCCAGGTTCCCGGTGTCGGCGGCTGCGATGGCAGGGGCGATCAGGGAGAGAGCGATAAGGAATATAGTGGCGGCAAGTGCGGCTCTCCGGAACCGCAGGGGGAGGTTCATGCGTACCAGTACGCGGTAGATTGGGGAGGGGATACGGTTTGTGGTCGGATGGCTTATTGCCTGTGCACGCACTGCAAGGGATACCGCATGGCAACGCTCAGTGGATTTACAGGAAGAGATCCTACTGGCAATAAATTTTTCTGGTGTGGTTATGGCATTTCACAAAATACGATCATATTCCTGTGCCACGTTCAATAATCCGGAGATACTCGGAAAAGAGATATTTTTTATATCGTTTCTTGCCGGTGATTTCACGAAGGATTCCTAACTTTTCGAACTGGTTCACAAGGTCATATGCCGGCTGGTGGCTGATGCCCAGTCCTGTACTGATATCCCCGACAGTAATTACCGGCTTTGCAAACAGGAGATCGAGAAGCCGCACGGCATTCAGTCCCCCGACATTATTGTGGACAAGGGAATCGACCAGCTTCTCTTTGAGGCTGATGATCTCCCGTGCGGCCGCGAGCGCTTCGCCGGATACCCCGATGATTCCTTTGAGGAAGAATTTAAGCCATGATTCCCAGTCGCCTTCAAACCGTACCTCCTGGAGCAGTCTGTAATACTCCTCCCGGTTCTGTTTTAGGTAGGTACTCAGGTACAGGAGCGGGCGGGCGAGAATGCCTTTCCGGCAGAGATAGAACGTAATGATCAGCCGCCCCATCCTCCCGTTCCCATCTATGAACGGGTGGATCGTCTCGAACTGTACGTGCACGAGCCCGATCTTGATTAAGGGGGGGATCCTGTCGCTGGCAAGGATGAACCGTTCGAGATCCTGAAGTAATGGCCCGACCTGTTCCGGTGGCGGGGGAATAAATACGGCTGAATGGATGGTCGATCCGTGGGGGCCTATCCAGTTCTGGACCGACCTGATCTTACCCGGTTCTTTTTTACCCCCCCGTGTGCCTTTGAGCAGGATGCGATGGATCTCAAGGAGGATCTCAGTGGAGAAGAGTTCGCGGCCCGATTGTGCCAGCCCGTCGTTCATGGCCCTGATATAATTGATGACTTCCTTTACCTCGTTGATGTCATCACCGGGCACCATGTCGGCCTCGAACTCGAGCACACCCTGGAGCGAGGCCTGCGTCCCCTCGATCTGGGCGCTGAGCAGGGCCTCTTTCTTGACGTACATTGCAACGAAGAGGTCGGCATTGGGCAGGACGCTGGTCATGCCATCGAGACGTGCGAGGGCCCGGTCCGCTTCAGAGAGGAGTTCCTGGAGTTCGTCATCGAACTGCACCGGCGGGTCCGGTGGCAATGGTTTGGGGACGTACGCCTGGTACCCCCCTTTCTGGTGTACCGGGACTCCCATCCGGCTTTGGATCATTATTCTGCTTCTCCAGAGTTACTTACGATTACATGCGTGTAAGTCTGGTTTACCAGAGTTACATGCTCATATGGTGTATAAGTCTGTTCTTCCAGAATAAGGTTACTGTCAGGGTGCCTGTCCTGAATTTTCGTGGATCACAGACAATTTTTTAAAACCTGAAAATTTTTCAATTATTTACAGGAATTTACAGAACTTTTTTGTTCTCATGGGGGTCTGATCTCTGACCCCCCTTACCCTATCAGAAAAAATCCGGAGCAAGGGAGATCTCAATCCGCTGAGGGCAAGGGATGGAAGGGATACCACCACCCTCCTTTTTCCGCGTGTATAGGAAAAGACCCTCGCCGTCCAAGGCTCCACAAGAAACGCAACCTAAGAAATGAAAGGGGGGAGGGGGTACCCCCACCTTCGTACATAAGTGGGGGGAGCTGGTCTGAGTAAGGCCGACCCCATGGAGGGGTCTGAGGGGGTACCTCGATCTAAGCGGGTGGGGGGGCACCTCATCAGACATAAGTGGGGGTACCCACCCATTTTCCACAAGAAGAGACGGTTGCCCCGCTGAAGTCTCCGTCGGAGACCTAAAACCATGACAGGGTGGGGGTACCCCCTCATGTGCCCAAAGGTGGGGGGTGGGTCATCGTACTCAAGACCCCTCACGCGATCGCGGACGGGGTCTCGATCCAAGTGGGTGGGGGGTATACCCCATGTCCATAAGTGGGGGGTGCCACCCAGTTGTCGCCG
>Ga0268276_1000567_pt1 | contig 42563 bp, 25 predicted proteins | sample saktaG_4_FD_190145 | JGI IMG/M metagenome (GOLD analysis project Ga0268276, IMG submission 190145) | Saline water microbial communities from Sakinaw Lake, British Columbia, Canada - sak_2010_1_5_45m | ecosystem: Environmental > Aquatic > Non-marine Saline and Alkaline > Saline ...
GACCCTTGAGGAGATCAGGCAGACTGAAATTTATCTGAAGGTAAAAGAGGCGATCACTTACTTCAACACTCAAAATATCGACAAGTTGGTGTTTGACCTCAGGTACAATAATGGCGGGAATGATCTCATGGGTTCCGCCATTTCGGGATTTTTTATTGAGTCACCAACGTTTTATGAATACATTACTGGAACCAGTGATGATAATTATGCAATCATTGATTCAATCATCACCGTACCGGAAACACCCGGATTTAGAGGAGAAGTTGTTGTAATGGTTGGACCAAAAGATATCAGTACGGGTGAAGGGATCCCCATGATGTTGCAACGACTTGTCAATGCTAAGGTCATCTCTTTTTGGGGGACGAACGGATCATTTGGGATTGTCCCCAATGTTGTCATTATGCCCGATTCCCTCCAGTTCATTCTTTTCCCGTATGCCCGCTCTCTGGATCATAATGAGGTCATTCAACTCGATACGGATGCTTTGTTGTTGGGAGGTGTGCAACCCGACATTAAAATTCCTTTAACCATTGAAAGGGTCATTGAACAATGGCAGGAGGGAAAGGATGTTGAACTGGAATATGCGATCAGCACCCTGCTTGACATTCCGGAAATTACCCTGCAAAAGGAGTATAGGATATATCCCAACCCGGCTGACGACCTCTTTCATATCACATACGATTCAAAAAAGCCAATAACCATCCGGATCGCTGATGTAAGTGGCAGATTGGTCAAACTTGCCGGACATGTTACTTCCGGTCAACCCATCGATGTTAGCTATCTGCCTGCCGGTCTCTATTTTGTAACTATTGATGGTAATCAACGATATGTTGTCGGGAAATTATTGATTCAGTAAAAAATGATGTATAACATGTAAAATAAAAACCAACATCATGAAACGTCGACAATTTATTTTTAACTCAGTTGCTGCGACCGCAGGCGCGGTAATCCTGCCTAACCTATGGGGATGCAATAAAGAAGATGAGACGATCACACCTTTGCCAGACTCATCTCCATTTTACAGGTATCTGGAAACTTCAGGCACACACTATGAAGTTGGCAAACAAATAGGAACCCATTTTAAAAGTGAAATAACCGCTGCGCAATTGGGAGTTAAGAACACGATAGACAGTGTGAAAGGAATCGTTCAATCAGCACCAGATGTATTTTACGATCCGTTTTTAAATGCAGCCAGAAATGTATTCCCCGACTATGTAGATGAGCTACAGGGCATGGCTGATGGCTCTGGATTAAGCTTTCAGGAAATATTTATGACAAATCTGATGATGGAGATTATTTATCTCTATTATGAATTATCTGGGAAGAAGAATCGTATCACACCGGGAAATCTTGGCTGCAGTTCAGTAGCTTATGCAAAAAATGGGAAGCTTTTTTTAGCACATAATGAAGACCTTTTTACCTGTTTTATTAGTAGCATGTATGTACTTAAAATTTCGATTCCAGGTAAGCCTCAGTATATTGGACTCAACTATCCCGGAATATTGTCCGGAATGCCTCCCTGCATGAATGAAGCAGGAATAGTACAGGTCGGTAACGACATCAGTGGTCTGCATATTGAGCCATCGGTTCCGATGGTGTTTCATTTCCGTTCAGCAATGGATGCTACTACATTGAGCGATGCAATTTCCCGTGTTACAATTCCCGAAAGGGCTCGAACCATGACGCACAATTTAGGTTCATTTCAGGAAAACAAGATTGTTAGTGTAGAAGCAGCCCCATCTAAACATGAACAGCATGAAGTTGATAACTTCTATGTTCATACGAACCATTTCATACTTCCTGAAATGACTGACATACCATTGGATGAAGGGACTCTCCCTTCTTCGATTTCAAGATTCGATGTACTAACGGCCGAGGCTGAGCCCTATGCTAACAATCCTGCAGCAGTTGCAGGTGGTTTGTTTACAGAGTTTTTATCCTCACATGAAGGAGAATATAGCCCATGTGTGCACGATCACGGAGGTGCAAGTACGTTGGGCCATGCCGTTTTCGATTTTCAGAATAAAAATTTGAAAATGTATTATTCAAATCCATGTTTGAGAATCTCTAAAACATATAATATCTAATAAATGCAATTCGAACAAACTAAACAAACAATGAAAAACAGATTCACCATCTTCATGATTTCCATCTCATTGGTTGGGGTTGTATTCACTACATCATGTAAAAAGGATGACAAAACGGATATCAAGCCGGAAACAAACAATGTGGAAGCCATACTGAAGAGCCTCATTGATTCCACATATGATAATTATATTGCTGAATATCCGGGGTATATCGGAGGGTATGCCGTGCAGGTGCTGTCGAAAGAAGGTGATGGATTCTACCAGAGAGGCATGGGAGACGGCCTGACCAACGGAGTTCATTTCAGGGGACAAAGCATTACAAAAACATTTACAGCCGCTGGTATCGTATTGCTGGCTGAAAGGGGTTTGTTGAACTTAAAGGCCAGGATCATCGATACTATCCCTGGAATCTCGATGCCATATATTCCGGCCACTCCCGAGTTTGATATCCCCTACAAAGATGAGATCACCATCTATCAATTGCTGAGTCACCGGGCCGGAGTGTTCGATATACCTAACGATTTGATAAACGGTGTAGAATACATCGATGCGGTCCTTGATACGGCTCCCGATCACCATTTTACCCTCGAAGAGATGGTGGCTCAAATTTCTGCAAACCAACTTAGCTACTTTCCACCGGGGACAGCCTGGCACTATTCCAACACAGGATATTTCATGTTGTCTCGGATCATTGAACGGGTATCGGGTAGAAGCTACCGGCAATTCCTGGCAGATGAGTTTGTGATTCCGTTAGGCCTGACAGGAACGGTATTTATCGACCAGCCAACTGAAATCACACTTCCAGACCCACATGTCGAAAACTGGTATTGGAGTGAAGACTTAGCATTCAATACGACAGAGCAAAACATGACGGCGTATATCGGGGAAGGAAATATGATCACAACACCCCTCGATCTAAGCCGGTTTATGCGCCTATTGATCCGGGGTGAAGCCGGGATCAGCCCGATGTATGTGAATAATTTTATGTTGGATTGCCGTCCGGAGAGCGAGATAGGTGCAAAGAGATACGGTCTGGGAGTAGAACAACTTATTAACCTGGGATATGGACATGGAGGAGATGGGATGGGAACTTCTGTGAGAACATTTTCCGATCCGGAAAAGGACTTTACGATCACCCTGTTTATCAATGTCTCGAACTATAAAGACGGGATAGAAAATGAGTCCTATTTAGCTGAACAACAACTGGAAGTGTATAACCTCCTGTATTTGATCAAAGAGGCAGTAAACAAATGATTGCAATGAACTTTCAGGCAATCCATTATACAGTAAAAGTCAATAAAATGTTATAATTCGAGTTCTCAAAAACTTAACCAATGAAAAAAAGATCCATTTTCACCATGATCTCCCTCTTACTGATGGGGATCATAGCCAGTACCTCCTGCAAGAAAAAATCGGATGAGGAGGTACAACCCAGCAAAGTTGAAGTCATCTTCAACAACATTCCTTATCCAACGGAGAAGTTTATGCGAATAGGCTACACACTTAAGATGTGGGAATACGAAAAAGAGGGTCTTGTTCTGGATACAATTGTGGTACTGGATGCCAATTCAAACGTCGAGCTGATGACAATTGGGAAGGATGAATTGCCCCTGATCTATAAAGATCCACTGCCTCCAAATGCCTTTTTCGCTGTCAATAAATTAACGCATTATTACACCTCCATTCAATTGCCCATCCCGTTAGGTGTGGAGGTTCCTGCAACAATTTCCCATCAATTTGTGTTTCGGGATACAATTACTAACCAGGAGGTAACGATCGAAGGAGCGGTTTTTTCTCCCCGAATAAATGAGACTCCGGTAGTGATATCCTCACCAATGAAAGGCAGCAGGTGGATTTATATCAACCAGTCCACCTCGGGTTATCATTTTCAAAAAATGGTCTTTTTTGAGGGCCAAATCTATCGCAGTGAGATATATGCTTTTGATAATCTTCAGTTTAATGATGATATGAGTGAAATTTATGAAGGGGATCCCCTTGTAAACGAATCCTATTTTAATTATAAGGATACATTGTATGCAGTGGAAGATGGAACCATTATCGCGCTGGTGGATGGCTTGCCAGAAAATGACGGGAATGCGCATAATATTATTTTCAATACCTATTTGGAACAGGCTGGAAATTATCTCTCTCTGGACATTGGCGGAGGCATTGTAGTATCTTATATGCACATTGTTCCCAACTCGTTCTTTGTGAGCCTGGGTGACGTTGTTAGTGAGGGAGATCCTCTTGCCCTTCTTGGGAATTCGGGGAATTCAGACATGCCTCATTTGCACTTTCAGGTTCTAAACGGGCCAGATATTATACGTTCTGAAAGCGTCCCGTTTGTATTGAAAAAGTACACGAAAATCGGTGATCTTTTTTTAGGGCCATGTCAGGATAGTACCGTATATAATGCCATGATGGAACAGTTTTCTATTTTGAAATTTGATTAATAACAAACCAATTTATGAAAAAGAGTTTTGCTATCTGCATGATTGCAGCATTCTTGATCGGAATCATCATCGTTCCGGCATGTAAAAAAAATAATGATCCTGATCCCATATCATCCGACAGTACGTTTGTTCAGAAAGTCGACAAAATCCTTCAGGATACCATGGCGAAATATGGGATTGCCGGTGCAACAATGTATGTAGTGGATGTCCAGGGTAATGTGGCATTGACCAGCGCCGGGATGGCCGACAACGAGCAACAAATACCCGTGAATCCTGAAACGAAATTCAGGGTAGCCAGCATCTCCAAAACATTTCTGGCCGTAGTGGTCCTGCAACTGATGGAGGAGGGGATGTTTGCCCTGGACGATAAATATGCCGATTATCTGGCCGATTCTATTGTAGCGCTTTATCCTTGTGGATCAGAAGTCACCATCAGGCAATTGCTTGAACATACAAGTGGCATCTATGATTTTGAAGACATGCAATTTATCGCAATGCTGTTGGGAGATCCTACCCATCACTGGACTCCATGGGAATTGCTTGTCTATGCCGCAACAGCTGATTCTGCCCACTTCGATCCACCCGGAACCCTCTATCATTATTCCAATACCAACTATATTTTGCTCGGACAATTGGTGGAAAAGGTAACCGGGATCTCCATGCAGGAAAATATCCGCGACCGCGTATTGACACCCTTGCAACTTCAGAATACCTTTTCGGGCGGACTGGAAGCTGTTCCTCAAAGCAACTATGCCAATGGCTATGTCGATATACCCGGCATGCTTCAAATGACCGTCAACGACCAAACCCTACCGTTGTACTTTGAGTGGGCGCACGGACAAATGATTTCTACGGCTCATGATCTTTATATCTTTTACAATGCTGTTCTTAATAAAGATCTGTTTCAGAATCAATCGACCCTGGATGCCATGCTTGAATGCAGTGCACTTTCAAATGGAACTTATGGAATGGGTATTGCTAAAAACAGTCAGCAACTGGGTTATGGTCATGCAGGTGAAACCCTGGGATTCATCAGTTTTGCCACTGTCAATCCTGAAACAGGATCAGCCATTGTCCTGCTCTATAACACACAGGATCATGATTTCCAGGGAGCTATGGTAAAGGCGATTTATTACCTGATCTATCCTGAATAAACTCCGTCTTAATTAACCGAGCTCTTGCTACTGGGGTAGATGGTTTGTGTGCTTTGGCAGTGTGGGGGGAATGGTTAATGCGGGATATCCTTTGATGCATTAGCATCGTGACGGTCGTGACGATTGTAACGAATTAGCTGACTTTTCTCTGCGAATCCCGTGAATCTCGTGAATTCCTTAAGTCTCGTGAATACTTGTTTTCAGAGGCTTCGGTATCGGACTGAGCAACAAGAGGAAGCGTGAGAAAGAAAGTCGATCCAGTACCCAAAGCCGACTCTACCCACAATTCCCCTCCCAGAAGTCCGGAAAGCTTTTTGGCGATGAAGAGGCCGACACCGGCTCCCTGGAAGGGTCTTGAGTAAGTGTCATCTACTTGCCGGAAGGATTCGAAGATCAGGTTATGGTGTTCGGGAGCTATGCCAATGCCGGTATCTTTCACATAAATTGTGATATACTGTTTGCCTGCCCAGGACTCCTTCCTGTATCCGATCTCAACGGTTCCTTCACGGGTAAATTTTACTGCATTTTTTACCAGGTAAATCAGAATCTGCCTGATCCTAGTCTGATCTGAATATAATGGTATGTTGGATGCTGAATCTCCTGGAGTGAGTTTGATATCAATATGTTTCTTCCGTTCATTTGCCTTCTCCAGGCATCCTGCCTCAAGTACATCATTTACAAGTGAGTGAATGTTCACAATCTCATTCTTGATCTGGATATCTCCCGTTTCAAGCAGTGTGATGTCAAACAGGTCTTCCACAAGTTTTAGGAGGATATGACCGTTATCGTGGATCGTTTTTCCGTAAATGGCTACTTCGTTGGATGGAGTTTCTGGATTGAGAAGAGCCGAAAAGCCGATAATCGCGTTGAGGGGTGTTCGGAACTCGTGCGACATGGTTGCCAGAAATGCTGATTTCAACCTATCTGCTTCCTGTGCTTTTTGGAGAACTTCTTTGAGTTGTTGCTCGGTGTTTGAGATCAGAAGCATGGAGGTGATTTGCGCCGCGAGTTCTGCTTTTTCGATTGGCCTGATGAGAAAGGCATCCGCCCCGGCACTGAATCCTTTTACCTTATTTTTCGAATGGGTCTCGTATGCAGAGATGAGGATCACGTGAATATGACAGGTTTGCTCGTTTGTTTTCAGCCGTTTACATACCTCATATCCGTCCATCTCCGGCATTGCAACATCGAGAAGAATCACATCAGGCTGCTCCTGCCTGGCAAGTTCGATTCCCTCTTTCCCCGAACGGGCATCTATAACCTGGCAATCGGGAATCGCATCTTCAAGGGTAGCTCTAACAGAGGTCAGATTCCCCTGGCGGTCATCAATAACGAGTATCTTGCTCATGGATCATGAGATTTGGCAGTGAGAAACAGAATAGGAATTCCTTACTATTTAACGATGAAGTCTGGTAAAAGGTTACAAAATCGGTATCTCGTATGAGATCACCAGTATCTCGCTGCCTGGATTGGGCTCGCTGAGACCGGCGTTGGAGATATGGGCAAGTTGAATCCCGAGTCTCGAATTGTTATTGAAGATCCATGCTAGTTTGAGTGCGCTGCGGAACTCGAGAATATATCCAAGGTCCTTTTTCTCATCGGATGCGGTATACAATCCTGGTGCAAAGCTGAGACGGACAAGGAGATGTTTTTTAACAAGGATAGGAATGGTGATCCCGGCAAAAAAGCAGGCTTTTGAATTTGTATTGACAAATGCACCGGCAAAGGGGTAAAAGAACCATGCTTTCCACCGGGGATAGAACTCTATTTCAAAGATTCCGTGGATGTAGTCACTTCTGAAGACATTGTAAGCCCCTAAATTAAAGGCAATAATATGGGGCTCTTTTATTATTGTATCATGCTGGCTAATAGATTGTAATGGCATCATGAACAGCACCATGATGCCAATCAGGCCAGATTTCCAAAACGGGATCCGCATCCCGTAAATTTAACCTTTTTTTCTGTTCACCAAAGAGTAGATCACCGGAATAAAGAAGAGATTCAGCAGAGTGGAAGTCAGCAATCCCCCCAGGATCACTTTAGCCATAGGGCTCTGGATTTCATTGCCAGGCAAATCGCTTCCCAGCGCCAGAGGCAACATCCCCAGTGCGGCGCAAAGTGCTGTCATCACGATGGGATTCAACCGGTCAAGTGAACCTGAAAGTACCCTTTTGTGGAGACTTATCCCATCCTCATGGAGGTGTTCGTAACGTGATACCAATAGGATTCCGTTACGCGTTGCGATACCGAAAAGAGATATAAACCCGATGATGACCGGAATACTGATCACGCCGGTTGTCAATACGACAGTGAATACACCACCGATCAGTGCCAGGGGGAGGTTCATCATGATGATGCCCGCAGTCTTGAATTTCTTGAACTCCTGGAAGAGAATGAGAAACACTACAAGGATGGCCCCGATCATCGACCAAAATAAAATCTGGGAAGCAGCCTCTTCACTCTCGAACTGACCTCCGTATTCAATCCTGTAGCCTTCAGGAAGGGTGATTCCAGCATTGATAACCTCTTTGATCTCATTCACCGTGCTGCGCAGGTCGCGACCGGCAACATTGGCCGAAACAACGATCTTACGCTGCATATTCTCACGGTTGATGGTATTGGGTCCGGTAGCCGAAACTACATCAGCGAGAAAATACAGTGGGACTTTATGCGAGGTAGTTGGATTATCTCCATGAGGAACCGGGGCATCTGGAAGTCCGAACCTAGTGTCAACAGGTATGTTTCGGATCGCCTCCATGTCGGCCCGGTTGGTCTGGTCATATTTCACTGTGATGGCGAAGGTAGAAACTCCTTCATATACCTGAGAAACCACCTTTCCGGCCAGCGCCACATCCACAAACTCGGCAAAATCGGGGGTGGATATCCCAAAGCGTGCCAGCATCTCCCGGCGGGGTTTGATCTGCAGCTGCGGGCGTTCGATCAGCATCTCCACATTGAGATCGGCAAGGCCCGGTATATCCACGATTTTATCGCGGATCTGATTTGCAATGCTGTATATCCGGTTAAGGTCATCACCAAATACCTTGATGGCAATGTTGGACCGGGTGCCACTAAGCATGGCGTCAATTCTATGTGAAATAGGTTGACCCACTTCGACACTTATCCCTCGAATGGCAGAAAGTCTCTCCCTCGCATCTGCGAACACCTCGTCACGACTTCGGTCAGTCAGCTCAAAAGGTACCTCTAGCTCCGAACCATTGGTCCCAAGGGCGTGCTCATCCAGTTCGGCTCTGCCCGTCTTTCGTGCCACCGTTATGGCTTCAGGGATTTTCATCAGCTCTTGCTCTATCAGTTGTGCCAGCTTGTCCGACTCCTCCAGAGCGATCCCTGGCTGTGTGTTGGCCATGATGGTCATAGAGCCCTCGTTGAAGGGTGGCAGGAAACTCCTCCCCAGCGAAAAGAGAAATATCAATGAGATAGCAAATAGGATAATCCCGGATGAGACAATCTTCCATCGATTGTTCAGCGCCCTGGCAAGCCCTGCCTCATACCCCCGTTTCAGGAATCTGACAACCCAGGCATCGCGATCGGCTCTTCGGGCTGTACGCTCATCCGAAAGCCAGAAGCTGCAAAGTACCGGTGTCACAGTGATAGCAACCAGCATGGAGGAGAAAAGGGAGACGATGAACGAGATGCCGAGAGGCTTCAGCAATCGGGCCTCCATGCCACTTAAAAAGAACAGCGGAACAAAGGTGACGATGATAATCAGGGTAGCGTTGAAAATCGATGAACGGATTTCGGTACTTCCTTTGTACACGACTTCCAGGATGCCGGTGCGCTCACCCTCCGGCTTCTTGACGTTCTCCCTGATTCTTCGATAGACGTTCTCTACATCGATGATGGCATCGTCGACCATGGCGCCAATGGCAATCGCTATCCCGCCGAGGCTCATAGTATTGAGTGTAAACCCAAACCAGTTGAGGGTAAGGATCGCCATAAAGAGCGAAAGGGGTAGGGCAAGGAGCGAGATGACGGCAGATTTCCAGTTGTTAAGGAAGAAGAAGAGAATGATAACCAGAAAGAGGGCTCCCTCCATGATCGCTTTTTCTACGTTGGCAATGGCGTTTTCGATGAAGCTGGCTTGCCGGAAGATGTTGGTGGAGAGATGAACATCGGGAGGGAGAGTCTTTTGGATATCCTCTACAGCCAGATCCAAATGTTTTGTCAGCTCCACCGTGTTGGTGTGTGGCTGCTTGTTGACAGATAGAAGGACTGCAGGTTTCCCTCGTTCAGAGGCTATCCCCAGTTTAGGTGATTTGGCACCGATTCTCACCTCGGCTACGTCCTCGATCTTCACCGGGATCCCCTTCACATTCTTGATCACCGCTTTTCCCAGTTCGACCGGATCGGAGGTGCGCAGAAGGGCGCGGATCGTATATTCGTTGCCATACTGGTTAAGGATGCCGCCCGATGCGTTGATATTCAGATTTTCCACAGCATCCAGAAGCTCCTGCAGTGTGACATCGAAGTAGTTCATCTTCTGTGGATTGGCCTGGATCTGGTACTCCTTGATCTCGCCACCGATTACCGTGATCTGAGCAACTCCGGGAATCGAGAGCAGGGGAGGGCGTATCTGCCAGTCGGCCAGCGTGCGGAGTTCCATCAGGCTGGTGGTATCAGCGGTCAGTCCGATTATCATTGCTTCGGCCAGCAGTGAAGATTGAGCTCCCAGGGTGGGGATTCCAACCCCTTCGGGCAGGCGTTCCGATACGCCGGTCAGTTTTTCAGTAACGATTTGCCGTGCGCGGTAGATATCAGTCCCCCAGTCGAACTCCACCCAGATCACAGAGAATCCCGTTGTAGAGGATGAACGAACACGGCGTACATTGGTAGCCCCGTTTACAGAAGTTTCGATCGGCAGCGTAACGAGCCGCTCCACCTCTTCGGATGCCATTCCGGGAGCTTCTGTCATAACGACGATAGTTGGCGCCGAAAGGTCGGGGAAAATATCAACCTCCATATGCCAGGCGGTGATGGCTCCTGCAATGGTGAGGATCACCCCGGCAAAGAGGGTAATGAACCGGTTATCGAGCGCTAACTTGATGAGTTTGTTTACCATGGCTTCCTCCTGTTAATGTGCGTGTCCATGAGGAATGGATGATGAGAGCGAGGCCATCTTAACCTGAATGGCTCCTGTTGTCACCACCCGTTCGCCTTCACTGATGCCGCTGAGGATGACTACGTTGCGGCCATCGTTTTCTCCGGTTTTCACCTCCCGCTTTTCAAACAGTTCTCCGTCGTTCTGGACGTATAAATAGAGTGTTCCAGCTTCATCGGTGAGGGAAGTCAGAGGAATGGCGAGGGCCGACGGGTTTGAAGCTAATTTAAGGTAAACCTCGGCAAATGAGCCCGGGACAATCTCCCCCCGGTTATCGAACTCGAAAAAGACGGGTGTATAAAAGGTATAGTTGTCAGCCGTCTTGCCGAAAGAGACCAACCTCCCGCCCAGTTCCTTGATGTCGTGTACTTCGTTATTGTATAGCGTCCTGAAACTGGCCGAGACCACTCCCGGAAGTTCTGACGAGTACCGGGGCGACACATCGGCTTTCAGTACCAGCCTTCGGTTCTGCGATACCATTGCAAGGGGTTGACCTACTGTTATATAGTCCCCTTCATGGACATACACAGTTTTGAGATAGCCGCTGATGGGGGAGAAGATCTGTTTCCCATCCGGAGTGACATTATGGGTTAGCGCATTGTACCGGGTGGTTGCCTCCGTCAGGGCTGTCTGAGCTTCGAGATACTGCTTGCGGGAGATGATGTTCTCCTTGATGAGCTCTTCGGCACGCTTGTAGTCAGATTTAGCTTTTTCAAGTGTTGTTGCAGCAAGCGCAATCTGGGTTTGCAGGTTGTCTTCCGACAAATCGCTCGTAATGATGGTAAAAAGCCACTGATCCTTTTGTACCCGGATGCCGGTAAGCAGGTCGATGCTTCCCGACTCTACCATGCCCGAGGCAGTGGCTGGTATCATCATTTCGTCGCCCCGGGCCGGCAGCACCTGTCCGCTGGTTTTGATAATCTGGTTGAACGGTTGGCGAACCACCTGTTGGGTTGAGAAGTCGGTTTTCCATGCCTGCTCCTTAGTGTAGGCGATCAGGTTTCCGTGACTCTCTTTAGCAGGAGGAACTTCGCTGTCAGAGAGGTAAACGGGGATTGTATCGAGATGAAACACCACAGGTTTCCCATGGAAGAGCGCTTCCACTGAGATCACTGAAATCCCTTCACCAACAGGGGTAAATAATGCATGATAAATTCCCGGAACATCTTCGGCTTCAAAGGGGATCACCTCTGTTTTCCCTGCGCGGGAAACGTTCAGAACGACTGTTGATCCTTCCAGTGGCTGGTAGTCATCGTTAAGAATGGTGAAATGTGCCAGGAAGCCGGCTTCCTCATTGGTGACCATTGGTCCGTACTCCATGAAGAGCTCGAGGCTGTCGGCAAAGAGTGTTACGCGGGAAGAGGACGCCTCATGCCCGCCCGATTCTTCTTCATGTGCACCCGATTCAGGTCCATCAGCGTGGGTGTCGGTTTGTTTGGGCTGGCATCCTGCCATCAACCCTGCCAGCAATAAAATAATTCCGTATTTCATTTTCAATATGTTTTCGATGCTATTCGTGTCCTTCGTGTCTTTGTGTCTCCGTGGTAAAAGGCTTCACCACAAAGGCACGAAGGCACAAAGTTCACAATGGTTACTGCGAAAAATTGGTTGAACGGTTATGAAAGAGGAGGCGCCCGCGGGCCGGAAAGGATGATTATAGGATCGGGAAAGGCTTGCAGGGTGTGATAGGAAAGTAATTTCAATGGGATGGATCCTGGGTCAAGAGACAGATCCAAGGAGATTAGCAACGCAAATGGCGGGGAGTGGTGCAACATACAGGCATGCACGTCGGGAAAGATCTCCTTTTTGCCCGAAGGTGCCACATAAAGCTGCTTCAGAGAGCAGTTGAAATCTAACGGATGGGAAGGGCCATGCTGATGGGATGTTTCTTGTGCCTGGCTTTTCTCCTCGTCATGATGATAACAGACAACCCCTTCGTGGTGATGATGGGGTATGGCAGCTTGGGCAACCAGGATTGCGGTTCCAAAGCTCAGGATCAATATGGCCAGCCAGCGGTTCATGAGAGGGCAAAGATAAAAAAAACCTGCTAGTGGTTAAGCCGGTTTTTATATCGGGTAATTACCTCTTGTGCTTTCCTCTTGTCGGAGATAAATATGATTGTCCTCCCGTTATCGAGAACAATGGGGAATTTGTCTTTGGTTGAGCCAGTTTCTGTCTTGTCTTTTTGAGGAACGCGTTGATAGTTCATATGATTTTGTCTGTGGTTAAATTAACCGTCGGTAGCGGTTTAATGGATTATTTGCAAGATACGATTTTTTTCAACATATGGGAATAGTTAAAATAAAAAACCCTGATGCGTTGCACCAAGGCTTCGATGTAGAGGGGGCAGGATGGACAAGCCGACGGTGCTGACCACTCCTGGCCGATTTGAATAGACCAGTCTAGATGTTTTAAAATCAGACATGTACGGTGGTCGGGTTAAATCGGCGCAAAGTGGTCAGATGCACCCGCTCTTCCTTTAATATTTCATCCTTGTAAATACAGGTAGATACCAGGAGATTTCTTTTACGAAGGTGTTTGGTTCTGGAATCTGATGAAAATCTGGTCGAATTATTCATGTTCGAAAAAAATTGAAATTCGTTTAGATTTTTTGTAAATTAGCACTTTGATGTTAACGAAATTTACGCATTATGCTGAATTTTTACAACGCAAAAATGTCATTGCCAATTAAAACAGCAGGGCTCCTGATTCTCTTTCTGGCCGGTTTATTTACGGATACTCAGGCACAAATCCAGAACGTTACAGGGATTATTACTGCTGGCGATACCAGGGAAACACTCCCGGGCGCTACCATTATCATCAAAGGTACTACAACCGGGGCTGTGTCCAATATCGATGGCAAGTATTCCATATCCGTGAAATCGGATAAAGCAGTACTCGTCTTTTCCTATGTTGGTTATCAAACCAAAGAGGTCGAACTGGGGAGCCAGACGGTTGTGGATGTGATTTTGGAACCCAAAAAGACAACACTCGATGAAATCGTTGTCATCGGATATGGTTCGGTAAGAAAGAGCGATTTATCCGGATCCGTTGGAAGTGTAAAAGCTGAAGACATTACAAGGATAACAGCATTAAACCCTGTACAGAGTCTGCAGGGAAATGTGACCGGGGTGCAGGTAACCAGCACTTCCGGTACGCCTGGTGAGAATCCTGCAGTCAGGATCAGGGGCGTTGGAACATTTGGTAATTCAAACCCCATTTACGTTGTCGACGGTGTCATTGTGGACGATATTTCTTTTCTGAACAGCAATGACATCACATCCATGGAGGTGCTTAAGGATGCTTCTGCGTCTGCCATTTACGGTTCACGAGGAGCCAATGGGGTCATCATGGTGACCACAAAAATGGGGAAAGCTACAGATGAAAAAACGGTCTTCAGCTTTACAGGAGAACTGGGAATGCAAAGCCTTTCAAAAAAAATTGATTTACTTAACGGGCGGGATTTTGCTATTATTTCGAACCAGATTAAGCCAGGTACTTTCAACAACGTTGATGCAGTCGTCAATACCGATTGGCAGGACCTGGTCTTTCATACCGCTCCGATTTATGATTTTCAGTTATCGGCATCGGGCTCTTCAAAAAAGGTACAATATTATATTAGCGGAGGTTATTTCAAGCAGGGAGGGATCATTGAAAAGTCAAGCTATGAGCGGATCACCCTGAAAATAAATAACATTTATAATCTATCCCGCTATGTAAAACTGGGAAACAATATAACAATTGCCACTTACAGCCAACAAGTGGCTCCCGATGTAACTTATGCTGTATACAGAGCAAAACCCACACTTGTTCCTTACTATCCTGATGGCAGCTTTGCCGTGGTTGACAATGTGGGAAACCCACTGGCCGCCCTGGCGTATTCAAATAATTACCTCAAGGGTGTCAGGGGAGTGGGAAATATTTACGGGGAAGTAAGTTTCCTGAAAGCATTCAAGTTCAAATCCAGTTTTGGGATCGATGCCGGGTACAATAATGCAGAGAGTTTTACACCTGCTTTTACGGTTTATAACCCCGATGGAACCATTTCTCAACAACAGAACATATTGAGCCGGCTGGTGAAAAACAGCAATTATAATTTTACATGGCTTTGGGAAAATACGCTAAACTATAAGAAGGAGTTCGGCAAACATTCCATTGATGCCGTAGCAGGGTATACCATGCAAAACACCACTTCCGACGGATTTAGCCTGTCGGGGGCCAACCTCCTGCGTGATGGATCGAATTTCTGGTACATCCAGCCATCTTATATTTACGATCCTGCCAATAATGTTAACACCATCAACAGTATTCTGGAACAGGTTGACCTGAATCAGTATTATTCAATGGTCTCTTTCCTAGTCCGTGTAAATTATGTTTTCAATAAAAAGTATATCCTTACTGCTACATTCAGGAGCGACGGATCGTCCAAATTTGCCGAGAATAACCGGTATGCCAGTTTTCCCTCTTTTGCATTGGGCTGGAATGTTTCACAGGAAAGATTCATGAAGAACATACAATGGCTGAATAAACTGAAAATCAGAGCCAGTTGGGGTAAACTCGGAAATGATAAAATACCTTACTGGGACCGCTATGCAAGAGTAGAATCGAACATCCTGGCCATTTTTGGAATAGAAAACGATCCCAATACAGGCGCCTCTTATGGAATAAACGGAAATCCGAACCTGAAGTGGGAAGTTACAACACAAACAGACATTGGGCTTGAATTAAGCCTGTTGAGCAGCAGGTTTACCGCTGAATTTGATTATTATAACAAGCAAACAGACGATATCCTTGTTTTATTATCCACGCCAGGGTATCTTGGAAATGGTGCAGGTGCCAAAGTGAGGTTCAATGCAGCTTCTGTGGTGAACCGTGGATTCGAGTTCAATCTCGGCTGGCGCGATCAGGTTGGAAAGCTCAAATATAATATTGGTGTGCTGGGTACTACCATTCATAACGAGGTTTTAAGTATTGGAGGGAACAGTGGAGTGGATTCTGTACTGATCGGGGGTTATCTTGGCAACGGGATCCCTGTCACCCAGAGCAAAGTCGGGCTACCTATCGGAGCCTTTTACGGATATCAAACCGATGGTGTCTTTCAAACTCAGGCCGAACTTGATGCTTATCCACACGACGGCCAGGCTGGTGTTGGCGACTTAAGGTTTGTGGATGTAAACGGGGACGGAAAAATCGATGGCAGGGACAGGACCTACATCGGTTCTCCAATCCCAAAATTCATCTTCGGGTTCAATTTCGGCTTTGAGATCTTTAGCATTGATATGTCAGTCAACGTTCAGGGGCAAACAGGCAACCAAATATTCAATGCCAAGGATGTGGTCAGGCCTGACCCATATAACTTTGAAAGCCGTGTACTTGACCGATGGACCGGTCCCGGAACCAGCAACACAGAGCCCCGGCCATCCTTCGGAGGATACAACTACACACCGTCAGATCATTTTATCCAGGATGGCTCTTTCCTGAGAATACGAAGCCTGGTCCTGGGTTATACACTTCCGTCCAACTGGAGTACCAAAATTTATATCCAAAAATTCAGGATATATGTTAAGACAGATAACCTTTACACACTTACAAAATATACTGGTTATACTCCGGAAATTGGTAGCGGCGACGTTTTATCCGCTGGTATTGACAATGGTATTTACCCAATTACTGCTGTTTATTCAGTCGGCATCAACTTAAACTTTTAACGGATATGAGAACACGCGCAATAATATCTCTTTCCATCCTTGCTGTTGTTACCGCTGTTTCCTTCTCCGGGTGCAAGAAATTTCTTGATAAGGATCTTCAGGGCACACTTACGCAACAATCCTTTCCTGTCTCTCCGTCCGATGCTTTGCTTGCTACCAATGCCACCTATGAAGCCCTTAGGGAATGGTATTACAATGCAGGAGGATTCCCGATTTTTGATATTATGTCGGATGATGCCCGCAAAGGCAGTAACCCTGGTGACGCAGCCTCTACCGTTGGTCCTTATGATAACTTTACCTATACTCCCACGCAGGATGGACTCGACCGATACTGGAATGCATTATATGTCGGGGTTAAAAGAGCAAATGTGGTGATTGAAAAAATTCCTGAAATCATCATGGATGAGAATTTGAAAACCAGGTATATCGCAGAAGCCAAATTCATCCGCGGAATGATTTATTTTGACTTTCTTCGTGCCTGGGGTGGAGTTCCGTTGGTTACAACGACTGACCCTCCCCTAAAATTACCCAGAGCTTCGGTTGAGGAGGTCTATTCCCAGATTATTGAGGATCTGAATTTTGCCATTGAGAATTTGCCGATGAAATCGGAATATCAGGGTGTTGACCTGGGAAGGGCGACCCAGGGAGCAGCACAGGCTTTACAGGCAAGGGTATATCTTTTCCGCAGCGATTTTATCAATGCCGAGAAATATGCCATGGATGTGATCAATTCAAACCAGTATGGGTTAGAGCCACTCTTTGTTGATGCCAACGGTGTGAATGGAAACAATGGTATCGAATCGGTTTTTGAGGTCGGAGCCATCCAGTCCGAAGGTACCGGAAGCGGCGGAAACCAGTATGCCAATACGCAGGGCGTAAGGGGTACTCCCAACCGTGGGTGGGGATTCAACCGCCCAACAATCGATCTGCGGAATTCATTCGCAACGGGTGACCCGCGCTATCCCGGAACGGTGATCAACCTGGGCGATACGATCGATGGGATCATGATCCTGGGCGATGGCTCCACCCCGGATATTACCTATGATGACGATGGCAATATCATTGAAATCGAATGTTATACACGGAAGGTATGGGTGCCGGGTGATAATGTGATAACTCAATGGGGATGTCATCGCAGGTTGATAAGGTATGCCGACGTTTTATTAATGGCTGCGGAAGCGCTCAATGAAAATAATAAACCTGACGAAGCTTTAATATACCTTAACAAGGTAAGGCAACGTGCTCGCCAGGGCAACAATAATATACTTCCTGATATCACCACTACAAACCAATCGGAATTGAGAGATATTATTTTTAACGAAAGACGTCATGAACTGGCTATGGAAGGCTGGAGATTCTGGGACCTGGTACGGACCGGAAGAGCAGCACAGGTTTTAGGCCCCCTTGGATTTATTGCCGGGAAGAACGAACTTTTACCGATACCCCAGAGTGAAATCGACATTTCACAAGGTTCGCTTGTTCAAAACCCGAATTGGTAATTTTTATTATATTATTATGCATGTCACCGTAGAATCGTTAAACCCTAATTGTATAAAAACATGAAAAAGCAAATTGTTTTATTTGGTTCATTGTTTATCGCAATGGCATTTCTGGTTGGAGTGGCTGGCTGCAAAAAGAAAAATGATACTGACACTTTCACCTTGTCGTCGCTGGTTGCACAACTGATTGGTGGAAGTATTGATCTGAACGGAGCTACATCTGCAAACAATGTGCCTTCAAACCCAACCATCGTTGCCACTTTTTCACTCGCTGTCAATGCAGCCAGTGTCAGCAGCAGCAATATTACCTTGCTGAGGGATTGGGATAAAAAAAACATCCCGTTAACAGTAACACCTGTTGGCGCCACTATCACAATTATACCCAATGAGGAACTGGGGAACGGAGCCCTGTTTACACTTACCTTTCCATCTGTCACATCAACTGACGGACAATCAGTTCCTGGCTTTGTCCGCACATTTACAACCATTGGAACCTTTGTTCCAACCGGTCAGGTCGCATACTGGAATTTCGAAGATAACGCTAACGACCAGGTAGGTGGTTTTAACGCTGATAGTGTAATAAATATAACCTATACCACTTCTTACAAGGCTGCCGCAGGAAAAGCTGCGACCTTTGACGGAACTACCAGTATTATCGAAATTCCAAATGGCGATCAGCTATCAGACACACCTGAATTTTCGTTATGCTTCTGGGTAAAAACAAACTCCATCGGACATGTTGATGCGGATGGTAATCCCAAAGGTCATTTTGTTATTGGTCTCAGCGCTTTTTATGGTTTCCAGTTTGAAATACAAGGTAGTTATGCTGAATGTAAGCTTGGCGCCACCTATGATGTTGGCTTCCCTGCCACAAACCCTCATGACCTGATCTTCAATGGCGACGGAAAGACCAAAGACAACGACGGATGGAAAGCGTGTACTTTTTGTAAATTGCTGTCACCAACCCCGGCCGAAGGAATGGTGGCTCTCATTAAAGATAAATGGGTGCATGTCGTTTTCGTATTTAACGGAACAACCAAACTGGCTACAATGTATATCAATGGTGAAAAGATGAAGGAGGAAGATTTCAACCTCGCCGATCCGACCTTAAATGCTGCAACCGGGCTTAAATATAATGGAATGGAACCAGAGGTTTATCCCAGGCTCGCTTTTGGTTTTATCAAGTCACGACAAGGTACTTTGTGGGCCACTCAACCCTGGGGAGGATATACACTCCCAACTTCCAACCATTTCGGAGGACAGTTGGATGATGTAAGAATTTTCCATCGCACATTAAATGCAACTGAAATCGATCTGATGTACGCATCGGAAAAACCATAATTTCCGTGTATCACAATTGATTAGTTACTGTTTGAATCATTTACGTTAAATTTCATGATTATTTTTATTCACTTAAAAAATTAAAGCAATGAAGAAAAATTTACTGATTTTCATTATGATGCTGACTATGGTCGGCTTTATGAATGCACAGGTCGTTTCTGACTTCGAGGTGATCCAAATGAATCTAATGCTGGGAGGCGCTGAAGATCTGAGTACCATGACCGTTGTGCCTAATCCTGATCCCACCGGCATTAACACAAGCCTTTGGGTTGTAAAATTTGTTCGCGATAAAGACGGTGTTCCATGGGGAGGTTTCTGGTCAGCTTTACCTGAACCAGTTGACGTTACCGTAAACAAATATGTTCATGTAAAAGTGTGGAAACCCCGGATCAGCCCTTTACATTTTAAACTGGAAGGGGGCGCTGCCGGTACCCTGGAAATTCCTTCGATGACTCCGCAAACCAGCATCGGTGAATGGGAAGACATCGTATTTGATTTTACCTCAAAAACCGGAACCTATCCTGTAATTTCATTCATGCCCGACTTTGAGGACCCCCTTGCACTTACCGATGATATTGTCATCTATTTCGATGACATCATGGTCAACAACGACCCAACTCCCAATAGCGCTGCTGCCTACGTTATTGAAGATTATGAAATCATTCCTTTGAACCTGATGTTAGGCGGAGCGGAAGATCTGAGTACAATGACTTTGATACCCAATCCTGATCCTACCGGTATTAACTCAAGCAATTGGGTCGTTCAATATCTTCGCGATAAAGATGGCGTTCCCTGGGGCGGCTTCTGGTCACCAACAGGGGTCGACGTGACAACCAACCAATATATGCATGTAAAAGTATGGAAACCGCGGATCAGCCCCATTAAATTTAAAATTGAAGGTGGCGCTGCCGGGAATCTGGAAACATTGTCGATGAGTCCTCAAACCAGTACTGACATGTGGGAAGACATGGTATTCGATTTCACATCCAAAACCGGCCCTTATCCTACCATTTCCTTAATGCCCGACTTTGAAGATCCCCTCGCACTTACCGAGGATATTATCATCTATTTCGACGATATCATTTTGAACAATGATCCCAATCCGATTACCGGAATCAATGTCATTAAGAATGACTACAAAGTATCTGTTTATCCGGTTCCGTTTATCAATACACTCATGCTGAATACGACCGTTGACCTCAAATCCTTGATCATTACTTCAACCTTGGGTCAGCAGGTGGTAAAAATGGAAAGCCTTGGAACCGGGGTTACTTCCATCAATACTTCTGACCTGGCCAGTGGCTTTTATTTCATCACATGCTATCCTGTGTATGGGAATCCTTATACAATGAAAATTGTGAAATACTGAACTGAAAATCATTCTCAGTGAATCACTGGCGGCTCCCTTTCCAGGGGGCCGCCTTCTTATCAACTACACAGGAGAACCATGAAACTAACTCCGTTATTAATTGCATTTCTGGTGGTCAATATCCTTTTTTACACCGCATGTAAAAAGAAAGAAGCTGATCCACCCTCAGGGGTTATTCAACTGGCACAGGTGAAGGCAGGCGGCATCGTTCTCAACGTGGGGGAAACCACCAACGACATTCCGGTTGACAGTGTCATTAACATTTATTTCAATAACATACTCGATCCTTCGTCGCTTGATGGCAATGTCCTGTTAAAAAAAGCTGATAATTCAGGTGTTGCTTGCAGTCTTCTGGTTTTCAATAATAACAAAAATGTCAGGCTTACCCCTCAACAGCCACTTGATCACCTTTTAAACTATAAATTGCAGATCACGTCAGGAATAAAAGGATCCCAGGGCGAAACTTTTCCCGGAGTGGAGTTCCTTTTCACTACCATAGCGGGCAAGCTGAGAATAGAGACCATCACGATTAACCAGGAGCTTTTCCAGATACCTGCAATTCCGAAAAACATTGACTGGAAGAATGTAAATATCGAGATTACTTTCTCCGATTCCCTGGATCCAGCAGACCTGAATTCCTATTTTTCCTTGTCGTCTGGGATGCCCCTCACATATACACTTACCGGAAACAACAAGAAACTGACCATTTCAAATACAACTGCTTTAAAAGATTTTTCCCGATGCTTTTTTAATATCTCAAAGAATTTAACATCAGAAAACGGGTTCCCTTTCGCCGGCTTTACCAATTACTTTTATACTGCCCTGGATTCAACACCAAAATTTCCGCTGATTACTGACCAACAGTTACTTACCCTGGTACAGGAGCAGACCTTCCGGTATTTTTACGATTTTGCCCATCCTGCAAGCGGAATGGCCCGGGAGCGAAACAACTCGGGCGACATCGTGGCCATGGGTGGATCCGGGTTTGGGGTTATGGCATTGATTGTTGGCATAGAACGGGGGTTTATTTCCCGCGATGAAGGAGTAACACGACTAACCAAAATCATCGGCTTCCTTGAAACCTGCGACCGGTACCATGGTGCCTGGGCTCATTGGCTGAACGGCGCTACGGGTAAAACCGTCGCATTTACACCAAATGATAACGGAGCTGATTTGGTTGAGACCTCCTATATGATTGAAGGACTGATAACCATACGGCAGTATCTTGATCCTGCAATCCCATCCGAACAAAGCCTGGTTGTGCGGATCGATGCGCTGACAGATGCTGTGGAATATGACTGGTTTACCCGGGGACAGAATGTCTTGTACTGGCACTGGTCACCCGATCTGGGCTGGATTATGAATATGCAGATACGGGGTTACAACGAAACACTAATCACCTATGTTGTTGCGGCTACCTCAACAACACACACGATCTCGGCAGCAGTTTACCAGCAGGGATATGCTCAGAACGGAAATATCATGAACGGTAATAGCTATTTTGGATACGTGCTTCCGCTTGGTGAGCCGTACGGCGGACCATTGTTTTTCACACATTACTCATACCTTGGCCTGGATCCGAGAACACTCCTGGATCAATATGCAAACTACTGGGAACAGAATGTGAACCAGTCATTGATAAACTGGACTTACTGTTATACCAATCCCAAAGACTTTCCGGGGTACAGCAAAGTTTGCTGGGGACTAACTGCAAGTGATAATCCGTGGGGATACAATGCACAATCACCTACTAATGACCTGGGTGTGATAACTCCCACTGCAGCGGTTTCATCCATCGCATATACACCTGAACAGTCCATGAATGCCATCCGGTTTTTCTATTATACCCTTGGAGACCGGCTATGGGGCGAATATGGATTTTATGACGCCTTTGCCCCTTCAGAGGGGTGGTGGGCCGATTCTTATATTGCCATCGACCAGGGGCCAATCGTATGCATGATTGAGAACTACCGCAGCGGCCTTTTATGGGATCTGTTCATGTCGAACCCCAAAGTAAATGCCGGGCTGACAAAACTTGGATTTACTCATTGATAATGGCACAAAAGTATTGTCGTCCATGCAGCATATTAATCGGTTAATCATTGCATCTGTCTTTTGGATGGCTCTGATCCACACAATGGTTCAAGGTCAAATTGTATTCAAATCCAATGGAAAAGTTAATTATCCTTTAACACCTGACGAAGAGGTAATGCTCGATTCAATTCAGCATAAAACTTTCCTTTTCTTTATAAATGAACATCATCCTGAAAAGGGAATCGTAAAAGACCGCACCGCAATTTGGGCTCCTGCCAGTATAGCATCAACAGGTTTTGGAATTCCATCATTTGCAATCGGCGCTGAAAGAAATTGGATGACACGTGAACAAGCGGCGGAGATTACGCTCAAAATTCTTAAATTCTTTATCAGTTCTGTTCAAAGTTCTGATAAAAATGTTACAGGTTACAAAGGATTTTACTATCATTTCCTGGCAATGAATTCTGGCACACGTGAATGGAATTGTGAACTTTCTTCCATAGATACAGGCATCCTGATGATGGGTATCATCTTTGCCCGGAATTATTACAACCTTGACAATGAAGTTGAAAACCAGATCCGGTTACTTGCAGCCATATTACTTAACAGAATTGACTGGAATTTTATGGAAATGCCCGCTTCTGGTGAATTTGCTTATACAATTTCCATGGGCTGGTCTCCCGAAAAAGGATTGCACGATTATGGCTGGATCGGCTATAACGAGGCGCTGTTCCTTTATATTTTAGCTGCAGGAAGTGGAATGGAAAATGTTGAACGAAGTTACAAGGCCTGGTTAAAATCCTATAAATGGTACACTCCATACAAAGGACTTTCGCATGTAGCTTTTCCTCCTTTATTTGGTCATCAATTTTCACAAGCATTCATTGATTATCGCGGCATCGTTGATGAATACATGAAGGAAAAAGGAATGGATTACTTTGAAAACTCCCGCCGTGCAACATATGTTCAACGACAATACGCAATAGATAATCCTCAAGGTTGGATTGGTTATGATTCGCTTTGCTGGGGTATTACGGCAAGTGATGGACCTACGGAGAAATATAATTTTGATACTAAAAAGTTTTTGGGTTATGCAGGAAGAGGAACGAGCGGACCCGATTACAATTATTTTGATGATGGAACCATAGCCCCATATGCATCCCTTTCCTCGCTGCCGTTTGCTCCTGAAATAGTTTTGCCGACGATTCAATCAATGAATGAAAAGTATGGTAAAAATTTATGGGGTAAATACGGTTATTATGATGCCTTCAATCCAACAGTTAAATGGTTTAATGATGATTTTATCGGGATAGATGAAGGACCGATGCTGATTATGATAGAAAATTTCAGAACAGGCTTCGTTTGGAATTTTGTAATGAAAGATCCGATAATCCAGGAAGGGTTGAACAAACTCGGCTACGAATATTTGAAACAGTAGTTATCCATCCTATGAAACCTCTCTGCAGGAAAAGAAACTTATTGTTATTACTGTCGATCCTTGCAACCCCGGTTCTCCATGCCCAGATCAGAACCCTTGACGAATTTGAAAACAAAGAGGGCTGGGCCTTCATCAGTTCCGATGGTGTTGGCCTTAATTTATCCATTGAAAAAGGGTTGACAGGCAATGCGATCCGTTTCGATTATGATTTCACCAAAGGCACCGGTTACGGAGGAATACAGAAGCTTTTCCCCATCGACCTTCCCGACAATTTTGAATTTTCCTTTCTTATCAAATCCGAATCCCCGGCCAATAATTTTGAAATAAAGTTTCTTGACAGTACAGGGAGCAATGTATGGTGGGTTTGTAACCGCAATTATGATTTTCCTGAGGGATGGAGAAAAATCCGCATAAAGAAAAGACATATCAGTTTTGCCTGGGGATCGGCAACGGATCATAGTTTACAACGAATTGACAGAATTGAATTCACCATTTCATCTTTTGTGGGTGGCAAGGGAACGATCTGGATTGATGACCTGAAGTTTGAACCGCTCCCACCCGAAACGCATTCATACCCGATACCATCCTTCGCAGCCTCATCGTCGCTGAAAAATCACCCGCCCGGTTTTATGGTCGATCATTCCAATGAAACTTACTGGCAAAGCGCCACACCGAAAGGCCAGCAGGTCATGGTTGATTTTAAGACGTTCAGAGCATTCGGCGGCCTTCAAATCAATTGGCTGAAAGATCATTATGCAAAAAGTTTTGATATTCTGTTGTCGGAGGATGGTAAAAACTGGGAAATAGTTTATTCGGTCCGGTCGGGTCAGAGTGATGTCAGCTTTATCAGGCTTCCTGAAGCAGAAGCCAGGTATTTAAAAATAAATCTCGAAACCGGCAATTCCGAAAAAGTGTTCGGGATAGCGGAAATACAATTCCTGGATATCGGAAGTTCCTCAACGATGAACGATTTTTTAATTTACACTGCCAAACATTCACCAGCCGGGAATTTCCCAAGGTACTTTTCAGAAAAGGCTTCTTACTGGACAATTACCGGTGTTAACAATGATATGAAGGAGGCATTGATCAACGAAGACGGGATGGTTGAAGTGGAAAAGGCCCGGTTTTCGATCGAGCCGATGATAAAAACGGGTGATTCGCTGTACAACTGGAGCAATGTCAAATCCATTCAGTCATTAGGCCTATCCGAAGACAATACCGAATTTAATTTTGTGCCCTCTGTTACCTGGCAATGCGGTGACCTTGAATTTGTAACCGGGGTGACGGCAAGCGGGGAGGCCAATAAAAATTCCAGGCTTAATATCAGCTATTCATTTAAAAATAGCTCGGTACGGATAAAAGATTTTGAGTTTTACCTGCTGATTCGTCCGTACCAGGTTAATCCATACTATCAGTTTCTGAATCTTACCGGTGGTGCCGGTAAAATATATTCAATCAAAGAAGGGGAGGGAAGCGTTTTGCTTATCGATGACAAAGTATTACTGTCCCAGGTAAAATATGATTCCTTCGGGGCAAGTGTCTTTGATGAAGGAAACATTGTCGATCTTCTCCGTCTCGGTAAAATCCCCGGAAATAAAACCGCGATTGATCAAAGCGGGCTGGCTAATGGTTGGATAAAATATTCGTTGCACCTCGATCCAGGTGAACAAACCGGATTCTTCGTGGTAGTTCCGTTTTATGGAAAACAACCAGCCGGCGAAACACTGAGCGCTGAAAAGGTCTCGTCAGAATCTGATCAGGCAACCGACTTCTGGAAATCAAAAGTGGAGCATATCAGATTCAACCTGCCCGCTTCAGCAAACAGGATTGTAAATACCTACAGATCAAATCTCGCATACATATTAATTAACAGAGATAAAGCAGGCATTCAACCCGGCTCGCGTTCATATGAACGGAGCTGGATACGCGACGGCGCATTAACTTCATCCGCACTTCTGAAATCGGGTATCGTAACGGAAGTTAAGGATTTTATCGACTGGTACTCAGATTATCAATACGACAACGGTAAAGTTCCCTGTGTGGTGGATTCAAGGGGCTCTGATCCGGTGCCCGAAAACGACAGCCACGGGGAATTGGTTTATTTGATCCGTGAATATTTCAATTTCACGCATGATACAGCTTTTCTCAGGTCAAAAAACCAAAAGGTCTTAAAGGCGGTGGGATATATTGAATCCCTCATTGCCGAAAATTCCACGGACCGGTTTAAAAACGGCCCCGACAGTGTGCGTGCCTGCTACGGTTTGGTTACGGAATCAATCAGCCACGAAGGTTATTCTGCTAAGCCGATGCACTCGTACTGGGATGATTTTTTTACCATGAAAGGGTTGAAGGACGCTGCGGAGATTCAGAAAATACTTGGTGAAATGGAATCGTATGAAAGAGTAAAAAAAGTTCGCGATACATTTAAGAAAAATCTTTACAATTCACTGAAGCTCGCGATGAAAACGAGAGGAATAAATTACGTGCCAGGTTGTGCCGAACTTGGTGATTTTGATGCAACATCAACAACAATTGCGTTAACACCTTGCAACGAACTGAACAACTTACCAAAGCCGCAAGTATATAACACTTTTGAGAAGTATTATGAATTTTTCAAGGACAGGAGGGAAGGAAAAATTGATTGGATTAATTACACTCCTTATGAAAATCGTTTAATCGGGTCATTTATCATTTTAGATCAACCGGAAAGAGCGCACGAGTTAATAGAATTTTTCTTAAATGATCAACGCCCGCAGGGATGGAATCAATGGGCTGAGGTTGTTTGGAAAGATTACCGTTTTCCGGGTTATATCGGAGATATGCCGCACACCTGGGTTGGCAGCGATTTTATCAACGCATTCCGTGCCATGTTTGTTTATGAAAATGAGTATGATCAATCGCTTGTATTAGCTTCTGCACTTTATCAGGATTGGATTGATTCGCCTGAAGGAATGTCTGTTGAAAATCTGCCAACTTATTACGGTGAGATTTCATACACAATAAAAAAAGATAACAATAAATATGTTTTTTCAATTTTTGGTGATGTAAAACTTCCTGCCAACGGAATTAAAATTAAAAACTTTAACGGATCCAAACTTCCGGTAAAAGTAACGGTTAACGGAGTAGAGAGAAAGGATTTTAATGAAAAGGAAATACCAGTTAGAGAGTTACCTGCAGAAGTAGTGATTTATTATTAAAGAACAGGAATAAAAGCATGGAAAACAGCACAAAACCAGAAGATCGGATTCGCTTTTCACTGTTAGCCACCTATGGCTCTGGTGGTATTATTCCCATTGCCCTCTTCAACATAGCTGGAATACTCGTTGGGTTGATGGGTAATATAAGTTTAGGGCTAAGCGCCTTCTGGCTGGGAGTCATTTTGATTATCCCCCGTTTGTGGGATGCTGTTTCTGATCCCGTTATCGGCCATCTTTCTGATAACACCAGGACTCGCTGGGGTCGCCGGCGTCCATTCCTACTGATAGGAGGAATACTCGTAGCAGTCTTTTTTGTCGTCATGTGGTGGATCCCCAAAGGTGATATAGTGCATGCCTGGTTCCCTTCTGAATCGGGCTTTCAAGCGTTTCAGCTCGTATATATACTTTTCTCCCTCCTGTTGTTTTACACTGCCTGTACAATATTCGAAATCCCTCACGGCGCTCTTGGCATGGAGATGACCACCGATTACCACGAACGCACCCGCCTTTTCAGTGCCAAGAGTTTTGTAGGTAATCTTTTTGCCATGAGCACTCCCTGGCTTTTTGCCCTCGCCAGTATGGAAGTTTTCAAAGGCCCGGGAGGGAATGAAGCTGATGGCATGCGCTATGTCTCCATACTTATTGCAGTTATCCTGATTCCACTCGCTTTCTGGTGGTTTTTCAAATTAAAAGAACCTGGATTTATACGCGTCGCAAAGCAGGAAAAAGCGCCTTTCTGGAAAGATATGAAACATACTGCCAGCAATAAAAACTTTATCATGCTGACGCTGACGATTTTCACGCTGGCCATGGGCTTCAATTTCGTCAATCTGCTCGGGTCATACATTCCTATTTTTTATATTTTCGGGGGCGATAAAGTTGCAGGCGCCTATCTGCTCGGGATCAACGGTACTATCTGGGCTATCACCGGAGTGCTTGCCGTCTTTCCCCTCAACTGGATCAGCCCTAAACTGGGCAAAAGGAATACTCTCACTATTGCTATTTTACTCATGGTCCTGGCACAACTCTCAAAGATTATCTGCTACAACCCGGCATATCCCTATTTGATCATTATTCCCACAGTACTGCTGTCAGCCGGTATGCTGTTTTTCTTTACGCTGGGAGCTTCTATGGTTGGCGACATCTGTGACGAAGATGATTTAAAGACAGGGCATCGCACGGAGGGCAGTTTTTACTCGATATTCTGGTGGTTCATAAAGATGGGAACCGCATTAGCCAGCTTTGTCGCGGGTGCGCTGATCGTATTTACCATGTTTGATGAAACCCAGGTGACAAAAGTGGATGCCTTGCAGGGTAGTATCAGGGTGTTGCGCAGCGAGTTGCAATCCCGGAAAGACAATAAACCCCTGACAGGAAACTTTGAGGAGTTGATCGGGAAAGCCAGGATGCGCTCAAGTGAGCTCATGTCGCACCTGGAAGCCAAATCACTGGAAACCAAAAACAGCAAGGAGCATTATAAAGAGCTCATGCAAAACATTGCAAGTGTGAATAACCGGCTTGAAAACATAAACACAACATCACCTCCGGAATTCGTGGATAAAGAGCTTAGCACGATTGAAAGCGAAATCGTACCACTCACAAAACAAACACCCTTTACGCTTTTAATGATGCGTGTGGTGGAGATTGGACTGCCACTGTTGTTGGCCATCTTTTCGATTTTCTTTATCCTCCGATACTCACTTACTGAAAAACGATCCCATGAAATTAAAGATCTTCTCAAGCAAAGAAATATGGAGTGTTCAACATCTTAAAATGGAAAAACTACTGAAATGACATTTAGTGTTAAAGAAGATAGTTTCTATCTTAACGACAAAAAGGTGTTTCTCAATTCGGGTGAGATTCATTATTTCAGAATTAAGCGCGAACTCTGGGATAAGCATTTAGAAGAAGCTAAAGAGGCCGGTCTATCCACCGTCAGCACTTACGTTCCATGGGCATGGCACGAATCAGAAGAGTCCGTTTTTGATTTTGCCGGTGCATTATGCCCTGAACGCGATCTTAATGGTTGGCTTCAAAAATGTCAGGCTCATGGATTACATTGCATCGTAAAACCAGGACCATTTATTCTGGCAGAGTTTCGGGGAGCCGGACTCCCAGACTGGTTTATGGATCAATATGGTGATGAAGTCAGGATGCGAAACAACAAAGGTGAGATAGTTCAAAGTGAAGGAGTAAGCCTGTTTAATCAGAAATTTCTGGAAAAGGTAGCTCTGTGGTACGATAAGATCATGCCTTTCATCAGTGAACGCGAAATATCGGCTGGTGGTCCGGTAATTATGATGCAGATATGTAATGAGATCGGAGTGTTTTCCTGGCTTGCACACCAGGCTGACTACGGCAATGCTGTGAAAGACCGTTTCCTCACGTTCCTGTCCGGTAAATTTGGCGGCATTGCAGAGGTGAATGCATTATGGGGAACAGATTACCACGACTTTGCTCATGTTGAACTTCCTCCTGACAGCAAGCTTCCTTATGCATCAAAGGGTGATCGTGGCCGTGATTTTGAATGGCACAGTTTCTGGAGAACCTATTATGGTGACTATTTGAGAATGCTGATTGGCATGGCCAGGGACAGAGGCGTAAGCGTTCCATTGTATCACAATCTTCCCGGCTGGATCTATGGACACGGCTATGAATTTCCGGTAAATATCACCATGTACGAAGATTTATTTAATGATAAAAGTGAGATCATATTCGGAGTGGATCATATCCCGGAATTCTTATCATACCGCAATATGCATGATGACCGTATCATTAATGATATAACTTTTGCAATGCAGGAGAACAAACCGCTGTTTGCTGCTGAATTCCAGTGCGGCTCCCGTGAGTATCATGTGGTAACGAATCCACGTGAGATGGAACTCTTCTGCAAAGCAAGCGTTGCCAACGGTTTGGTCGGTTGGAACTACTATATGTTCTCGCAGGGGCGCAATCCAAGCCGCAAAGGCTATTCTGGAGAAACTTTTTACTGGTTCAACCCTCTCACTGCGGAAGGTGAGCGTACCAGTGCCTTCCCATTGGTCAAACGAATGAGTGCCGTGATAAAAACCTCCGAAAGCCTTATCGTTAATGCAAAACGTAGAGCTGAAGTATGCGTCCTTTTCTATCCTCCGTATTACGCGACAGAGCTGGAAAGACCTGTTGAAGAGGGGATTGAACTTCAATTTACGGCTTCTACAATCCGCAGACCGGCATATTTCGACGGATTGCTCAAAGCACTTCAAGTACTTAATATTGACTATGATATGATTGATCTTAGGAAGGCTTCTAAGGATACACTGAGTAACTACAAACAGGTATGGGCATTAAGCACTGATGAAATGAATACCAGGGACCAGCAAACAATTGTTGATTATACCAAAGCCGGTGGTACTAGTGTTCTTTTTCCTTATCTGCCTGATTGTGAGATGTCACAGAGACCATGTACAATCATTCGCGATGCTCTGTCAGTATCTCCATCTGGAAGAGAAATCATTGATTCGCCATTGATCGATATATATAACCTGAAAGATATCAAGTGTGCCAATCCTCAGATCACCTATTCTGAAGAGTCGCTCTCTGGTGCAGAAGTTATTGCCCGGACTATTCATGGTTCCGCATGTGGATTCACAAAAGTTCTAGGAAGCGGATCTCTGATTCACCTGGGAACATGGATCGGATTCGATACGGAAGGACATAAACAGGTATATGAAGCAATTCTGAAGAGATCAGGCGCAAAGATCAGACAAGCATCAACCAACAATGATCATATCGCTGTAAGAGAACGTTTCACAGATGACAATTCGGCAGTCCTTTTCATTGGGAATTACTACAACGAAGAACAGACTGGCAAAGTTACCTATACGCATCCTGAAAGTGGTGAAGCTATCACAATTCCCTACTCACAGGAGGAGATGTTATGGCCGGCATTATACGGTGTATTGACTCCGGTGTGCCTGGAAGTTTGTGATGGATTAAAGATTTTGCATAGTACCTCTGATATTCTCGGTATTGCAGAGATGAATGGACAACTTGAGATTACCCTGTTCGGAGATCGTGATCTGGCCGGGGAGCTGGTTTTTGAAGGTGCGAATGTGAAAAGAATCAAATCTGCAACAGTACGTGGTGAAGCTGTTAAAATAGTTCGTGACGACAAACGTATTGCATTCATTTACAGGCATAAACACAAGGACCAACTGATTCTTAGTATCCTATTGAAGTGAATTTCTTTAATCAAAGTCAACTATAAGGATGTCTGCAAATACAAAGATGAGTATTAAGAATTCTCTTGGGCTTTCTTTCAATTTCCTTGAAAATGGCTCACTGAAGAGCATTGAAGTTGATCCGATCAGAATAAGTCTCAAAGCTGCAACACCTTTTTCAAAATCAGGGGCAAACCTGTATCTGAGGAAAAGAACAAAACCTTTTGAATACAAAGCTCTTCTGGGCCCGGAGAGTAATAGTCATTTTAAAATACAGGAAGACTCATTTATTACTGAAGGACGTTGGGCCGGACTTGATTATATATGTGTACTGCAGCTTTCAAAAAAAAGTTTGAGTTGGCAGTGGCGTATTGATATTAACAATATATCTGAGGATCTTGTCGAACTTGATTTAATTTATCTGCAGGATGTTGGGTTAAAGCAAGTATCTGATGGATTAATCAACGAATATTATGTCAGCCAATATCTTGAACGGCGAATTTTCGAGGACAAGCACTACGGTAAGGTGATCTGCTGTCGCCAGAACATGAAAGAGGCGGGGGGACATCCCTGGCTGATGATGGCCTGTAAAAATACCGCGGTGTCGGCCAGTGTTGACGGGATGCAGTTTTACGGCAGAACCTTCCGGGAAACCGGAATGGCCGAAGGTCTGCTTTCAGACCGGCTTGGAGGCGAATATGCGGGAGAATCCTCTGTTCTTGCCTTGCAGGAAACCCCGTTCAGGCTGGCGGCAGGGGATCATCATTCAGGTTTTTTCGTTGCGGCCTTTCTGCCTGATCACCCCGGGGCGACGTCAGATGATGATTTGGACCGGTTATTTTCCCTGATGCTGGATTTTGGCGAAGAAGTTCCATCCCCAGATTCGCAAGCGAGGGTTTCACCAGTTAAGAACCTGTTCAACACATCCGTTTTTTTACCGGTTGATGATTTGAGCGACCAGGAGATGGACCGGTTTTTTGGTACAGGGAGGCGTCATTGTGAACAAGAAAATGGTCAGTTGTTATCATTTTTCTACAAACAAAACAACCACGTTATATTACGTGCTAAAGAAATAATCGTTGACCGCCCACATGCACATATTATGCAAGCTCAAGCACGGTATTCTCCCGATGAAAATATTGTATCAACAACCTCATATGCTTATGGTGTTTTCAATTCGCATCTTACCCAGGGCAATACTAATTTTAATCTGTTGCTTTCAGTTTGTTCAAGCCAGTTTAATCTTGAACCCGAAACAGGGCAACGAATCTTTGTTGAGATCAATGGCCGGTACTATTTGCTTGGAGTTCCTTCTGCTTTTGAAATCGGTTTAAATCATTGCCGATGGATATATAAACAGGACGATTATTGCTTCCAGGTTCGCAGCTGGACATCTAAAACAGCCCCACAGGTTAATATGGACTTCAAAGTTGTTAGTGGTAAAAATGTGAACTTATTAATTACCCAGCATTTTGATGATCATAATGGCTGGCATATTATCCCGGGGAGTACAAGCGGTGAGTATGTGGCTGAACCAAAAGCGGATAGTATGATTGCAGGTAAATTTCCGCATGCACAGTTCAGGATAATAGTTAATCAAGCTAATTCTGATTATAAGACTTGCGGCGATGAAGCGCTGTATCACGATAATAAAAATCATGGGGGCTCTTTTTTTGTTCTCGATGTGCAGGAAACATCTGATTTCTGTATGAGTTTTATTGGTGAGGTATGTTCCACTGCCAAAACAACTAAGATTGAAGATGCAGATGATCAGTGGTTTTCAGATTGTCAGGATGCCCAGTTTGTGTGGCAGGACTTGTGTTTAAATCTGTCTCTGAAAGGAGATCAGGACGATACCGCAGCCATTCAGGAGATCCTGCCATGGTATGGAATGAATGCACTTACCCATTTTTTAACACCTCATGGTTTGGAACAATTTAGCGGAGCTGCCTGGGGTACGCGCGATATAGCTCAAGGGCCGTTTGACTTGCTATTGTGTATGGAAAAATATGATGAAGCTAAACAAGTACTACGTATCATTTTCTCAAATCAGAATACGGATGGTGGATGGCCGCAATGGTGGATGTTCGACAGCTACTCAACTATTCGGTCCAATAGTTCTCATGGAGATGTTTTTTACTGGTGTATTATTGCTCTTAGTAACTATATCAAAGTTACTGGCGATTTGAAACTCCTCAACGAGATTTTACCTTACTATCATGAAAATGGGGTTGCCAATGCTGAACGAGCGCCACTTAGCGAACACGTTGACAGGCTTATTCATATGATAGTCAATTCATTTATTCCAGGCACTGCGTTAGTACCCTTTGGTGGCGGTGATTGGAATGATTCCCTGCAACCGGTAAGCAAGGAATTAGCACAACGGTTGATTTCAAGTTGGACAGTTGAAATGAATTATCAGGCCTTTACTCAATATCGGGGAGTCTATGAGAAGATCGGTAATACAATTAAAGCCAAAGAGTTGAAAAAAATCTGTGAGCAGGTTAAAGCAGATTTTAACAAGTATTTGATCAGGGATGGAGTAGTTGCAGGGTATGGCCTGGCTGAAGAAGATCGCAGGTTTAGTTTGCTGCTTCATCCAAGTGATAATAAAACCAATATCCAGTACAGTATATTGCCGATGAATCGTGGTATTATCAGTGAAATTTTTACAAAGGAACAGGCTTATCATCACCAGGATCTTATTGAACAGCACCTTAAAGGTCCTGATGGCGCCCGTTTGATGAACCGTCCTCTCAAATACAAAGGGGGGATACAAACACTTTTTCAGAGAGCCGAAAGTAGTACATTCTTTGGTCGTGAGATTGGTCTGATGTATATGCATGAACATATTCGTTATGCAGAATCACAAGCTCTTACAGGTAGGGCAGATGCTTTTCTGAAAGCCCTTCGTCAGGCAATTCCGGTTGGATATAGAGATATTGTGTCCTGTGGGGATTATCGCCAATCAAATTGTTATTACAGTAGTTCAGATGTCATATTTAAAAATCGATATGAAGCTGATGAACGATACGAAGAAATAAAAACAGGAAAAATTACACTGAAAGGAGGATGGCGGGTTTATTCCAGCGGGCCGGGCATTTATATAGGTCTGATTGTTTCACGATTGCTTGGTTTGCGTCCTGAATTTGGTAAAATTATTTTCGATCCGGTAATTCCTCATTCGTTGGATGGTTTATCTGCTTCGTTGGATTTTATGGGTCATTCGGTGACATTCATATATGCAATAAAGGAACGTAGTTTTGGTCCTAGAGCTATTTCCATTAACGGTAAACCTGTTAAGTTTACCTATGAACATAACCAATATCGCCAGGGTGGGGCGATTATTCCAACTAGTCAATTTTTAGTCCTATTGAATCAGCAGGATAATACTATTGAGATAAAGCTGTAGTGCAGCTTTCGTCATAATGTTGTGGATCGATCCCTAGTTGCCTCATCACAAAGGGTTTCGTCATAGTACTTATCAACATTCTGGTCGCGGTACATGGACATGAGTCCTTCAATCGAAAAATCAGTTCTGATTCTGGAGAAATGCATCCTGAAGAGGGAGTTACAATGTTATAACCTTGGTCTTTAATAGCCCATAAAAGCTTCGATGGTTGCCATAGTAAATTTCTTTATGGCAAATGTACTTAGAGGGTGCGTCAATATATAACCTTATAAATAATATGGGAAAGTGATATTCCATTCTTCCTGAGAATTGCAGCCTTTCGCTGAGAATTTAGCCCGCACAACGGTAAATTTGACAATTTCACAAGGATTCACTCACTTTAAACGCATCGCCAATATATCTGAAGACAAATGCTTTAAAGACTTACGAACGACTTTCATTAGTAAAATGCACGGGGAATATTACGATTTTTATCTTACAACGACAATAAGTGACCACAGTTCACCTAAGGTGGTTGATAAACGTTATCTTGCTCAAATCGAAATGGCAAAAAGAATGACGAATTTCCGCGTTTTTGGCGAGCCTTTGGAGCAATGACATTGAAAATGCGTTTGATTTTCCTTACTCCATTTCCTTACTCCACCAAACGGTGGTCAAAAAAAAGTCAGGTAACTACCTGACTTTCAGAGTAGCGGGGGCTGGATTCGAACCAACGACCTTTGGGTTATGAGCCCGATCCAAATGAAAATATATTTTTATACCTTGTTCAAATACAACATCTTATCAAGTCTCAAATTTTATAGATTCCTTACCTCACCACCAAAATCCACTCTTTTTCCTTACCTCAGTCTCTGGCTGGAAACACCCAAACACAATCCTCCAACGGTTTAAATTTAAACAAAGTAAAGTAGGTGGTTGGATAGGCCGTTCCTATTGACCACCTGCCGCCAGTTTTAATTGACCACCTGATAGGTCTGATAATAAAACAAATGAACTGTTGCATTATGATCGGCTAGGGATGGTCAACTTCATCGGCCTGTCCAACAACATATCCAAAACAACATTATTTTTGAACAGAAGATTGTTAATCATGTCGCATTCTTATTCAACATCGGTAAAACACTTCCTACTGCCAAGTGTGTGCGAGTCTTTCACCCTATATGTATCGACCCTGCCGGGCGCACATGACTGAGCCTCCACGATTTGTGGAGGCTCAGTCCAGGTTAAAAGTGTAGTATGAATAATATTACTTTTGCTTTGATCGCAAGAATACAAGTTTTTTATGACGAATTCAAGATGATCTTTTGCTAACTTCATTTATTCAAGTATTTCATATATTTCTTGCTTTGGCTATAATTTATTTTTTAAATTTTATCAACCAACTTGCTAACAATCAGTCGGTTTTAGATTTCAGGAAGACCCAACATATAAAAATAGTTTGAAAAATGTCAAATCTGAATTATATTCGCTTAAATAAAACCAATAAAATCATATGAGAGCTCTTAAATTTTTAGTATTGGTCGGTATAGTATTTTTACTAATGCCCCAGTGCAAGAAACCGCCCAAAATAAACATTCAACCTGTTAATTTATCGCAATTAATGATTCCCAACGGATTAGATTGGAAAATGGTTCATCCAGTTAATTTCCATATAACTGACGCCCCAATCGATTTGATTTAGGCCCGCTCAGATTTGAACTGCGGACTTCTACATTGTCGGTAGTGCTCAAGGACCTATCGCTTAGAAGAATTGCCAGGCGATCAAGTTGCTCTCCCATTCTGGCAACTTTAGGGAAAAATATGCGTAGGTTTCTCTACCATTGGCAACTTGTGGGCCAATGCATCACCTCAAGGATGAAAAAGAAAAATCAATTGATACAGGGAGACTATTTTTGTTTTTTACTCAATTCTCTTCTTATATTTTTGCTGATATTGGCCGGGTGCAACCATCCTCTTCCAGAAAAGGAGGCTAAAAAGTATCTCCAGGCTTTTGATAATGATTTGATACAGTTATCCAGTAAAATAGGAAAAACACATGCATGTCAGGCAATGTGGAAATTGTGTTCATTAAAAAATGTGCCGCTCCCTTATGTGTTTTCATCGAACGATTCAACAATCGAATATAGTAACCAATTTGTGTTTGATCATGAAAAGGGTTATTATCAATATAAAGCAAGCAGTGGTTCATTTGTAAAAACCGCATCCTGTGATTCCGTCATAATCGATTTCCCATATCGATCGGAACACGATACCATGGCAAGGTTCGTAATCGTGGATTATTCTGAAGGCATTACATTATTTCAATCGATGTACCCGCTCCGAATTAATGCTTTCCTGAAAATAGGAAATCGGGTGATGATGTCAGTTCATCAGGAGGGTTCCATAAGTCATGGGTTTCCGGTAAGCGGTGATTTTAAAATTGATTTCTCGCAATTCTCTATTCAAGCCCATCTAAAAACAAAACTGTTTAAGGATTATGGAAAATTGAAACTCGATTTGAGCGTATGGTCTGTATCAAAAAAAATCATCCAATGGACCACCCAATCCAGGATCACAGTTACAGCCGATAATTTCTTTGTTTATAATTCTGTGGATATGGAATTTGAAATGTTCCCGGTCAGGGTGAAGGTTTTTGTTGATCATGAGTCAATGAATCCGTATTCAAAAAGATGGATGGATGACTTTAACCATCATTCTGCCATTTCAATCTATGATCTGAATTACAACCAGTTTATCGGGAATGTAAAGTTAGTGGAACGTCCTCAAAGCGATAGATTAAATTTTGCGGTCATTTATGAGAATACATCCTACGAATTTCTTGATGAGTTTCTGCTGTCAGTCCGAAAAATCCTGAATGTAAAAATGTGACTAGTTTTTATCAGAACTTCACCCTGTGATGTTGTCCATCGGCGGTATTATCGAAACAGTGACTGTTTATCAGGTCGTTAGGATAAACCTGAAACCCACCGTTGGGGTCAAGATCGGTACCGGTAACAAAAAGGACAGACTGCCAGATAAGCAACGAACAGTACCAATATGAATTATCCGCCCAGTTTTCGTTGGTTCCCAGGCTAACCAGGCTGTCAGATAAAGGATTGCCCGGAAAGCATTTGGTTGCATTCCAGCAAAAGAGGTCGTTTTTTTGTTTCAATGCGAATTGGATTATCGAATCGATCTGAGGTTCGGTGAGATTTAAACGCAACCGGTACCGTCGGCCCTTAAAAGCCGGAGCAAAGCTGGTGTTGCTCAATGCCGGATTTTCATTTACAATGTAACCGGCAATTTCACGCACTTGGAATGCTCGGGGAACGTTACTCGCATTGGACTCAATGATTTGTACATGTGCCAGTAAGCTATCAGGATTTTCATGCATGGCACCTTTGATAATCATTGCAGAATGTCCAAAGAGAGACCCATCAGGAATAAGGGAAGTTCCCGGCAAGATATTCGTGTTGGGCTTCACAATAATATCTCCACGCCTCAATTCTGTAATGCCTTCGTAACAAAATGGGATCCCGTTGGTAAGCCGGATGTTGCTTACATTTGGCCGGTCAGGATCTGTTTCTGCAAGGTTTCCGCGATCATTACAGCCCTGCAGCCCTAATGTCATAACCAGAATCAATGATAAATAACCCAGTGTCAGCAACTCTGGTAATCGCAAAATCTTAAGATAAAATGTCGGATTCAAAATTATTCTTTAATATCCAAATGTCAATATAAATAATTGATTTACCCAAATAATAATTCCGAGCCAATAATTTTCTTGCATCTAGATTGTATTTTGATTATATTTGCTCAGATTATCAATTGAATTCAGCTAATTTAAAAACCCAACTGTTATGAAATACAGGATCACATATGCGCTTTTTGTATTCAGTTTAATTCTGATAATTATTTCCTGCAAGAAGGATACGACTGAAGATGATATAATGACTGCTGAGAAGGCCAAAGTTGAAATTAGGTCAGCCAACCAGCAAATTACGAATGAATGGAATATTTTAATGGAAACACCAGGTGCAAATACTCTTCAGTATTTGTCAAACCTGACCTCAGATAGAACCTTGAAAGCAACAATAGAGACAGTAAGAGTTAAACTGAAAAACTTCAACCACTATAAAATTAATGATATTTTCTTGAATGCCAATAGTTTAAGATCAACCCAGATTGACTTTTTGAATAATCCGGGCACCTACCAGTTTAATTATCAGTTGAATGATTTTGAACTTATACAACCCAGTACCACAATGCTCCAGTTGATTTTTCCGGCCAATGAACAATCCTTCTACAATCAACAGTTGAATGCCGATTTGATTGTAGATAACCTTGAGGTCACCGATTCAGTTCCAACCATGGCAGATCCTTCGTTGAAGATCGATCTGGTCGAAGTTTTGAGCGGAAGTTACAACAGTACGTTGACAAGTAACGGTGTGCCGACATCTCTTTCAGCATCGCTCCTAATGGCCCCTTACCAATTTCAAATGAGTTTTTCAGAGTCTGGTGTAAATTATTCATCAACCTTGTCATTGAAGTTGAATAACCAGGAAATCATGGGCTATAACCTGGCCCTTAAATATACTCCTGATATGGAGAATGTCGAGAAACTTACAGTAAGTTATCTAATACCTCCACTCAGATTTGAGGGGTGGTTTAACGTACAGGCTATGCAACTAGAAATGGAAGATACTACAAAAACATTAGATATTACCTATTTAAACAGTCAGATGAGTGGGGTTGTGTTTCAAACCGTGCTTGATGCCCAGTTAGGGAACTTGGTATTCATGCTGTATACGGATCCGGATAACGGTGATCAATCAGCGCAAATTGCTATCGTTTATGAGGATGGAAGCTGGGAATGGATTTCTGATATCCAAGAATGAAACCGGTACAAAAGTACTGTAAACAGACAGAAAGGGACCACATGTTACTATAATCATCTGAAATTAATTATGTAAATAATCCTCCAGATCAAAGTTTTCATCTTCAATTTCTTCTACACATTTCTTCTCGATAATATCTTTATTAGTTTCTGTATAGACAAGCCAACGGTATTGACCACCAAAATTTGTCCGGGAGGTTTTTAAAATATTACAAAATCACTTCTTTTTCCGCACCAGTAGCGCGTTTTCGATAATCTGGCCATATATTAGCCGGGATGAAAACTTTTGTTGTTCACCCCCAAGACCAAACAACAACTTTTTTGTAAAGTCTATACCTTGACCTGCCTGATAAAACCGTCATTACTGGTGGTATAACCAAATATCAATTGCGGAAAGAGATTTGCCTGCACGACCGGATCATTATGTGTGGACATGGTTCATTAAGCGGATTGTTTTCCGTTGGGAAGTTTCCACACTCATATCCTTATATCATTGATGATACCATGGTGTCAACCCTCAAACACAAGACCAATGCCTTATATATATGGTGCAACGACGATGTTTTCGTTCGCCGACACTCCTTAAATGGGTTCCATACTGGTATGTTTATCAGTCAGATGTCAGAATGTGTGTGCTTTGGCGTGAAATGCACTGAGGAAGAAATCAACGAATCGAACAATGGCTTTGCCGAAATCGTTGCGCGGTATATAAATGAACCACCCATCGTTTTTTACAGGAATGTCTTGGTTGAATATGGTAGACTAGCAGAGACAAACCCAGTGGCTCGATACAACCATAGCCGATTATACCTGAACCGATTTGAACCTGTCATGTTCGCCGACATGGTCCCCCGATTCCGCTCACCCCCCTCTCCCAAAATTTATACCTCTGGTTCAAAGAAATGGGACTGACGATTCATACTATTGTACCCAGTTCCGCCCAGAGTCACATATATACGTTCTGGCGAGCTTTCTCCACGTGACGGGAATAAAGCCCCGCCCATTAAACCGGATTCGTCCAGTGACCCCAGATTGAAATTAACAGATATCTTGGGATTGGCTGACATTGGACAAGTAAGATGTCCCATTCACCCAAAAACTGGCCAGAAATTTTGGATCCACTTTTCTTAGAAAATCAAATGTGGCGAATTTTCCAGAAAATTTCTGCCACGTTATTCTACCCCCTTTATGACTATCCAAATTGACCATATATCAGTGTGGGATACAGCGATCCGGGAAGACATCCCCGGCACCGGGGGGGACAACAACAATTTCCGCAAGAAAATAATGCCGGATCAACCGGAAACTCGTACTTAGCGCGGGAAATCGTTCCTCCTCGATTTGGTTTTGTCGTTTGAAAAGGTTATATTTTAATACCGTCGGTCGTCAGGTTCTTTATCGGTTGATGGTACAATAAGCCTCGGGGTCGAAGAAGATTGAGGCCAGACCCTTGACAAAACTAATGAACGGAATCAATTACCTTGATATGAAAGAGGTTGCGGAAAGACTTAAAATAAAATCGGTGGATGCAGCGGCACGATGGTGCCTGGCCAAGAGCATCAACATAATGATGCTGGGTAATAAGCGGGTGGTGTCGGAATTTGAATTCAGGTTATCATACGACCAACTAACCATTGATATGCTCAAGCGCAAGCACGGTGATGACTGGGCGGTTTACTATGAAGTGTACAAGAATGAGGATGTCAAACGATACAACGAACTGACTACTGGCAGCAGCGTTGTTTCTCACCATAAAAGTGGATTCAATGCAGATTCATTTCTAAATCAATTGGGTTATGGAAAATCTTAAAATTCCTGAAAAGTACAGAAGACCAGGATTGTATGTATACTTCTACACGTGTAAGCGGTATTCGAACATTAAAACAGGTTGTTTACCCAAAGTTTCCGATTGTAACCACCCTCCTGCGAAACAAGTTTACAAACTGAAGGTTCATATTCCCGGTACTCGGAATATGTCTCGCACATTAGCATTGAATACAAGAGACATCAAGGAAGTTGACAGAAAAAAAGTGGAATTTGAGAAATACCTGAAGAACAATAATTATAATCCAACGCCAAGCAGTGCACCCGGCATCGTAGAAGGGGATAAGTATTTGCTGGTGTACCAAATGCAGCGGTTTACAGAATTTATTACCAATGGTGGTTTTTATAAATTCGAGTCCCCTAAGGAACGGACTGTCAGCACGATTAAAGATTACAGGCGTTATTTCAGATACTTCCTTGAAAGTATTGCCAGTGCGGTTGATGTCAAAACAATCAGGGTAGACAAGCTGAACACGGAACACATCCAGTTTTTCTATGATTACTTGGAGGGGAAAGACCTTTCCGATAAGACATATAATAACATCATGGCCTACCTGAGAGCTTTCTTTAACCACCTAATTGAATACGAAGAGTTAAAAATCAAGAACTTGTTCCAGACAGCCTACGCCAGGAAAGTAGTGTATAAACCCCAATCATTTTCCGCAGAAGAATTTTCTAAAGTGTTATCGGTCACGATTGCGGAGAACGGATATGTTAAAAACGATAAACGAAGCAGGTTCAGGGACTGGTTGCCCACTGCATTCAAATTAGGTGCGTTTACCGGGCTGAGGCTTGATGAATTGGCTCAAATAAAGTATTCGGATATCAAACTTAAAGATGGAGTTTGGGT
>Ga0268276_1000568_pt1 | contig 42446 bp, 38 predicted proteins | sample saktaG_4_FD_190145 | JGI IMG/M metagenome (GOLD analysis project Ga0268276, IMG submission 190145) | Saline water microbial communities from Sakinaw Lake, British Columbia, Canada - sak_2010_1_5_45m | ecosystem: Environmental > Aquatic > Non-marine Saline and Alkaline > Saline ...
CCGGATCGCTTAGCTCCGCCGAACTTTTAGCTATCGTTCTGGGCGTGGGCACGAAAAAAGAAGAAGTATATTCTATGTCCAGCCGTTTGCTGAGAGAATACGGGGAAAAAGGCATCGCCTACCAGAAAGACCCGAGCGTTATTGAACGAGATTTAAAAATTCCTTTGGTAAAGGCCTGCCAAATAGTCGCCTGTTTTGAGCTTGGCCGCCGTTTTTACCAGAAAAAACCCGGAGGATCAATCACCGTCAGGACCGCCAAGCAAGCTTTTGAATACTTAAAAGATATGGGCAGCCTTAATAAGGAGCAATTCCGCGGCCTCTATCTTAATACGCATTATCAGCTCATCCATGACGAAGTCATTTCCATCGGTACCTTAGATTCTTCCTTGGTTCAAGCGCGTGAAGTCTTCCGTCCGGCCCTGGAATATTCCGCCGCCGCCCTTATCATCGCCCATAACCATCCTTCCGGAATGATTAAAGCGACTAAGGCCGACATCGAAATAACCAACAAGCTGATCGAAGCCGGAAATATCCTGGATATTGAAGTTTTAGATCATCTCATTATCGGTAAAAATAAATTCGCCAGTATTATTTAATTCATGCCTAAAAAATACCAACTAACTCCAATTATACATTCGCTAAAAGACGAAGCGAGCGTCAAATTCCATATTAAAAGCGCTGATTATTTCGGTACCATCGCGACCGTTTTGGATTTGCTGAAACAGCGGATTAAAAAAGACGGTCGCGCTGACGCCGCCGTCTTAAATAAAACTCTGAAAAATCTGACCGCTGATTTGCTGTTTCTGCAAAAGAATTATGAAATAAAACACCGTCCTCAAATCAGCCCGAGAATTAGGAATAAGAATAATAAACCGAAAGGCAGGCTCAAGAGCCAATGATCCAGCAACATGATAACGATTAACGCCGTTAAAATCGCTCCCGAATATACCGCGCGGCGATTTTTTTTAACCATCATTACGAGGAAGGCGCCGAATAAAAACAAGGCAAAAATTCCGCTTTCCGCCCACAGAAGCAAGAAAAAATTATGAACCGGCTGATAATCCCAAACCGCTTTCTTATAATTATCTGTCTGCCTTAAAAATAAAGAATAATTGCCGACGCCGACGCCCGTTAAGTAATGACCCTTGATCAAGCCCTTCGCTTGTCCTAAATAATCACGACGCTCGCTCACCGATTTCTGCTCCAGGCGCGTCTCGCCTTGGAGGCGAACCTGAAGCAACGACTGATAGGGGTAAGCGATAATAAAAAGCATGACACCGGAAAAGAAGATCAGCGCCAAATAACGGCCGATAACCCAGCGGTCTTTTTGTCTTATCAGGCTTATTAAGAGGACGGTCAGACCGACGGCATAAGCGATCCAGGCGGTTCTCGAAAATGTAAAAAATAAGGCGAAGAGAGAGACAAAATAAAAAATAAATAAGAAGATGGATTCGCCGATTTCCTGCTTCGTCCGAATTATCTTCTTTTTCGCTAAAAGATAAGCGGTTAGAAGCAAAGCGATCGCCAAAACCCCGCCAAAAATATTGGGATGATCCATCCCGCCATAGACTCTCAACCAGCGGCCGGAGGCGGTCTCAATTACCGCCGTCCCCAGCGTTTCCGGATTATGAGCGGCCAGCCCCAGATATTTAGAAACGAAAGAACTCTGGCTTAAAAATTGATAAATGCCGAGTACCGCTTGAAAAAATAAGCTGGTTAAAAAAACATAAATTATTTTTATTCGATCGAGACATTTATCCTCATAGCCGAAGCTCTCCGTCCCTTCTCTAAGCAGATAAAAAACTCCGACCCCCATCAAGAACAGGAGATAATGATAAAAAGCCAAAACTTTGTCGGGGGCGACAAAAAAGGATATAAGAACCGCTATTTCCAAACCGGCCAAAGCCCACCAGAGCCAAGAAATGGCGCCGCCCTCTTCCGGACGCTTGAGCTTATAAATAAAAAAGACGATCAAAATCACCAGTAATAATAAATGGCTGACATAAAGGCTGATCTCATTGAAATTAATGTCGGCCGGCCGTAAAATCAATTTAGTCTGCCAAGGAAAAAGAAGAACAAAAACATAAAAAGAATATTCAATTGTCTTCTTTAAGAATTTCGTTAATTTTGTTTCCATATTTTTCCGCGTATTCCCGGCGCCGATCGCGCTGGTATAATTTTAAGATTGAATCATTAATGACGACGCCGTCGGAATTATTCATGTTTGCCTTTAATCCGGACGGCAGGATGGCTAATTGGAATTTCTTGGCCAAAATTTCCAATTTATCCAAGAAAATATTATGTCCGAGGGATGTGGGCGCCTCGACGGTCATTGAATCGGAAGACAACCCGTTAGCTTCTAAGAATTGTTCGTAAGTCTTGTCCTTATTATACAATAAAACCAGAGACCGACGCCAATAATCAAAATAGGGGTCTTCTCCCTGAAGGCGTAAATCATCCAGACAGAGGCGGTCGGCGCCGACATAAAAGCTTAAACAGATCTTATCCTTCTTGCCGGTCGCGTTCGGGCGGCGATTTAGGAGCTTAGCCAGTCCGGTGCAGTATAAGCGCGTGAGCCAGACGCGGCGCGGCGCGCTGATAATAAAAAAATCGATATCGCTCTCGGCGCGTAAATTATACTGGCCGAGCGAATTGGCCAGCGCGATCATTTTAACGTAGGGCAGAAGTGAAAAAACGCGCGCGAACCGGCGGGCAATCTTTATTTTCTCGGCGCCGTAATTATGGCGCTTCTGTCTTATCCCTATAATTTCTTCGCGGCCGGCTAAAAAATAAAAGCCGCTTCTCTGACTAAGAGCCGCGGCGGGTTTTAATATTTCCTTATCTAAAAAATCTAAAATCTCGGCCAAGCCCCATTTTTTATCAAGCTTCATCCAGATTTCATAAGCGGTCAAAGGATGATCGAACAAATCAAAAAAGACAAGCACCTTGATAATCGCCTCTTTTAATCGACGCTCTTGTTTAATTTCAAATTCCGACATGTGATCAACTCTGTTTCGGACGCTCAATCGTTAAAACTTCGATTTCGCTTTTGCCGCCGGTAATTTTCATCACATCCTTATCTATTTTTTTGAATTCTCCGGCCGCGTTATTATAATGATTAACCGTCGTTGATAAGCTTAATCCCAGTTTTTTGATAAATTCATCATAACCGGCCATATGCTTGCCCAACTTTTCAATATTGGCCCGTATCTCCAGCGCTTTTTCCTCTATTTGCATCGCTTTCAGACCCTGGAGAACCGTCTGCAGATAAGCCAGAAAGGAAGTCGGAGAAACAATAATTACTTTCTTGTCGCGAAAAGCGTATTCAATCAGGTCGCGCGTATTGGTCTTAACCGCGCCGACTTTATTGACGAGCAGATCATAATAAATCGCTTCCGAGGGAATAAACATAAAAGCGAATTCCAGGGTTTTTCGTTCCGGCAGAACATATTTGGCGGTTTCATCAATCCGGTTCTTGAGGTCTTTCTTGAACTCTTGCTCTAATTTTTCCCGGGTCTCCGCGTCAGTCGCGTTTAAAATCCGCTCATAATTTTCCAGAGAAAATTTCGCGTCAACCGGAATTATTTTATCTTTAACGAAAACGACTGCGTCGACGATTAAATCTTTTCCGGTTTTTTCGTCCTTACCCATCTTATACTGCATTTCATAAGAACCCGGCGGCAAGACGTTCCTCAAAGTCTCTTCTAAAAAATACTCGCCTAAAACGCCGCGCTGTTTCGGGTTCTTGAGAATATCCTGCAAACTCTGAAGTTGGGAAGAAAAATTAACAACCTGCTTATTTGTCTCGTCCAGTTTAGTCAGCTTCTCGGTCACATCGGCAATCAGACGCGCCGATTGGGCATTGATATTCTGGACTATCTTGACGGTCTGGCCGAATTGATCTTGGTTGCTGCGGTGCGTTTCTGATAATTTCCGATCCAATTCGCCGCGCATTTCACCGTTCTGTTGGGACAGTTGCGCCAATTTTTCCGATTGCTGGATTAAACGTTCCGCCAGGGCGTCTAATTTTCCGCCATCCGTGCCGTCTTTTTTCTTTAAAAGCAAAGAAATCACGGCCGCGACGCCGATTATCAGGATTATTAAAAAAAAGACGATTAAATAATTATTCATATATTTGAATTATAGCCCAATCCCCGACTTTTTTAAAGTTGACAAGACTAAATAAAAATCGGACATAAAAACCGATTTTTATATATCAAACATTTATTTTAATCTCAATTTCTTCGACCTAGACCCAAGTAACCCCGGCGACTTTATCATTATTTTCCTTAAATCTCATTATCTTGACGCCTTGCGTATCGCGGCCAAGCACGCTGACTGATTTGAACGGCGTACGGATAACTTGGCCCTGGTCGGAAATAATAATCAAATCACGGCCTTCCATCGCCTCGGCGTTAACTAAGAAGGCGTTGGTGATATCACCGGTCTTGTCGGTAACTTTCGCGGTCTTGATGCCGCTGCCGCCTCGGCCCTGAACCTTATAAGCGGAAAAATCCGTACGCTTGCCGAAACCATGCGCCATGATAGTTAAAATTTGATAATTGCGTTTTCTTTCCTTATCGGTTTTGGCAATACCGACACCGATAAGAGCGTCGGCTTTATGCAATCTGATGCCATGGACGCCGGCGGCGCCGCGGCCCATCCCGCGGACATCAGTCTCTTTGAAACGGATGGCCTGTCCTTTAGCGGTAATCAGTTGGATATGATCAGAGCCGGAAGTCGGTTTGACCCAAATTAATTTATCATCTTCCTTTATCTTGATGGCGATCAGACCGCTGCGACGAACATTGCTGAAAGCGCCGAGTTCCACTTTCTTGACGAGCCCTTGCGCGGTCGCGAAAAATAAATACTTGCTGAAAACCGCTTTATCCAAAGGCAGGATAGAAGAAATCTGCTCGCCGCCGATAAGCTGCAAGAAATTAACGACCGGAGTGCCTTTGGCGATCCGGGAAGCCTGCGGAATCTCATAAACTTTAAGCTGGAAGACGCGGCCCTTGGTCGTAAAGAATAAGACGTCGTTATGAGTCTGGGAAGTGAACATAAAATCCACCGTATCTTCTTCTTTGGTCGTGAGCCCCATGACGCCTTTGCCGCCTCGGGCCTGAACCTTGAAAGTATCCGGCTCCAGGCGCTTAATATAGCCGTCGCGCGTCATCATCACGACTGTTTCTTCGTTCGGCACCAGATCCTCCATGCTGAATTCCTTGACGCCATGAACGACGACTGCTGTCCGGCGTTCATCGCCATATTTATCGGCGAGCTCTTTTAGTTCATCTCTGACAATCGCCCGGATTTTGGCGACCGATCCCAAAATCGTTTCCAACTCCTTGATTAATTTCATTTTCTCTTTCCATTCTTCCTCGACTCTTAACTGTTCCAGGTTCGCTAAATTCTGCAGACGCATTTCTAAAATAGCCACGGTCTGTCTTTCGGAAAGTTTGAACTTCTTGATTAAATTAAGTTTGGCGACCTCTTTGTCTTTAGACGCCTTGATAATCTTAATGATTTCATCGATATGCTTTAAGGCAATCATCAAGCCTTCTAAGATATGGGCGCGATCCTTGGCTTTATTTAAATCAAATAAAGTCCGGCGGCGAACCACTTCTTGACGGTGCTTGATATATTCTTCCAGAATCATTTTCAAAGTCAGGACTTTCGGCTGAATGCCGTCAATGAGAGCTAACATATTAAGATGGAAAGTCGTCTGGAGAGATGTATGCTTATATAAACTGTTTAAAATCTTCTTCGGATAGGAATCTCTCTTAAGCTCAATCACGATGCGGACGCCGTCCTTATCCGACTCGTCGCGCAGACCCTTAATCCCTTCAATTTTCTTTTCTCTGACCAAATCGGCAATCTTCTCGACCAAATCGGCTTTATTGACCTGATAAGGAATTTCGGAAACGATAATACGGAAGCCGCCGCCCTTCTCCTCCTCGATCTCCGCCTTGCCGCGGACGACAACGCCGCCCTTACCGGTCGCGTAAGCGGCCAGGATTTCTTTCTTATCATAAATAATTCCGCCGGTCGGAAAGTCCGGACCTTTGACAAATTGCATCAAATCTTCAACGCTCGCCTCGGGATTAGTAATCAGATGATCAATCGCATCCGCCAATTCCTTTAAGTTATGAGGCGGAATATTCGTGGACATGCCGACCGCGATACCCATCGTGCCGTTTAAAAGCAAGTTCGGCAATTTAGAGGGCAAAAGGCGCGGTTCTTTATGGCTGCCGTCGTAATTCGGAATAAAATCAACCGTATCTTTGTCAATATCAAAAAGCATTTCTTCGGCCACCGCGGATAATTTCGCTTCCGTATATCGCATGGCCGCCGCGTTGTCTCCGTCCATGGAACCAAAATTACCCTGTCCTTTGACGAGCGGATAACGCATGGAAAAATCCTGAGCCATTCTGACCATAGATTCATAAACGGCGCTGTCGCCATGCGGATGATACTTACCCAAAACTTCACCGACGACAGTCGCGGATTTTCTGAATTTGGCGTTGGCCTTTAGCCCGACACTCCACATCGCGTACAAAATACGGCGATGAACCGGTTTTAAACCGTCACGGACATCGGGTAAAGCGCGCGAAACAATAACACTCATCGCGTATTCAAGGTATGATCGACCCATTTCTTCTACTATCGGCTGTTCTTCAACGATACCGTATTCGGTTTTCTTGCGCAGATTAGCGATAGCCTCTGTCGGCTCTTCTTTAGTATTCTGGATTTTTTCTTTGGCGATTTTAGGCATAAAGAAAAAGTTAGTAAGCGATTAAGGTTATCCCTTCGCAACCGGACGGTATGACGCAAGGTCTGGTCGCGCCGATGGTTGGCATACAATCTATATATTGCGGACAATTAGCGGCTGGCTTGGTCGAAGAGGCAATTCTTCCGGCATTGGGCGTTGACGTAGCCGAAAAAATCGGCGACGAGGTCGCAACGACAGCGGAAGAAGTCGCGATTAGCGCCGATGAAGAAGCCTTCTTAGTCGCTTCTTCTAATAATCCGGATAAGAATTCATCGCCGGCTTTCTTCTCCGCGGCCGCCTTATCTCCCTTTATCTTATTAAGCTTAATTTGAGCCTCGTCTAGGGTCTTCCCCAAATCATTCTTAAGACTCGACCAGGCGGTGCTGGAAGCTTGATTATTATTTCGGCTATCTTGCCAGACATTCTTCAAATTAAACCCCCAGAGAATCAAAATAATAAAAGCGACGCTGCCGATGATGACGCGCATCATGAATACTTTTTTCTTCTCGTCTTCATTCATAATTATTTTTTATTTGTTCCGGCCGCTCTTCTTCTCAACTATTTTTTAATTAAAATGGCGTAAAGCTGTTTAATCAGAGAGATAACGACCGCCGGAGCCATCAGACTGTAGGAGTCTATCCCTTCATCGTCTTTAACTACGTAGGGTCCCTCGATAGTCTTAACTTTATCTCCCTCCAGTTGGTAACTGTAAGCCGGCGTCATTTCGTAATCGTCGATTAATTCGAGGGCGGCGCTTACCGGGATGGAGTTTCTCAACATTATTTTCGGGACGCCGTGGAGAGAAAAGGTTTTTCTAATCAGGACATCGTCCAATTCTAAACGTTCCCGAATCGCTTCAATCCCTAAGCTGTCCCCTTCTTTGGCTACCATCCGCGCTTTGTTACAACTCGGATTATCGCACATCAGATAAAATTCTTTCTTGGCTTGATCATAACCGACTTCCAGAGTGGCCAATAATTTCAGATTGCGCGGCGTCTGGCAAATCGGACAAACTACCCGCGCCCTCATGCGCTCGTCCAAAACATTTTCCGGTATATCAATCGCGATAAAAACATCCGGGTCCTGGCGATAATCAATCAAATTTCGGAAATACAGAGCGTAAGAAATCTGATCCAAGGTCCGAGGAAAACCGTCGATAAAAATAATTTTTTTAGGAGACAGATCAATTTCCCTTTTAACTAAGGTCAGGATAAACTCATTCGACAGAAGAGAGGCGGTATCCCGACTGAGAAAAGCGGCGATAGCTTCATCGATGGAAATATAGCCGCGGTAATGGGCGGCAAAATACTTTAACAATTCTTCTTTCTTGACCGGATCATTTAAATCAGCGGTTAAACGACGAACGATATCGCCGACGGAAACATGACTGATTTTATCGGCGCCGAAAATTTCCATCATCAGCTTAGAATAAGTGCCTTTGCCGGAATTTTTCTTGCCTAACCAATAGGCGATGAAAGTATCGGTTTTAAAATGCTCTCTTAAGGCCGTAATTTCGCGACCGACTTTGGCTTCAAAATATTCGCGACGATCGGCGGGGTTCATAAGATTAAACTTCTTCGTCAAGCTTTCCGCCTTGGTCCGATACAAAGACAAGGGAAAGTCATTTCTGGGGTGTGACATAATCATGATAAAAATTAATTGAATTAAATACTCAAAATAACCAGTTCCATATCTTCCGGCGGCAGATCTTTCTTGGAAATTTTCAATTTTTCTTCGTAGGTCGGCGTCAAACCGATCTCTTTAATGAATTTTTCTATCCCGTCAATATCTAATTGTTCATTTTTAGAATCCTTGGTTTTATAATGCATCGGGATAACAATGCGCGGTTCAATCTGAGAAATTACTTCCACCGCTTTTTTCGCATCCAAGGTATATTTGCCGCCGACCGGAATCAGTAAAATATCAGTACCGGCTAATTTTTCTATCTGCGCGTCGCTGAGCACATGCCCTAAATCACCGAGATGAGTTACGGAAACATCATCAATTTCTATGCGATAAATAATATTACCGCCGCGCTCGGCGCCTTCTTTCTCGTCATGATAAGAATCAATCCCTTCAATTAAGACGCCTTTAAAATCATATTCACCGGCGCAATCAATGATAAAAGGAGCGCCGCGTAAGGCGTCGGTATTATTATGATCAGAATGCTGATGCGAAACCGTCACGATGTCCGCTTCAAAATTAGGAACCTTCAATCCCACTTCTTTATGGAACGGATCAGTCACGACGGTCACGCCTTCGGGTCCGATCTTATCTTGAATCTTAAAACAGGAATGTCCTTGCCAGGTAATAATCATATAAGTAATCAATAAAAATAGGCTATGAAACCTTATCTTTATTATAACAAACCAAATCCCCTCGGTCAACCGCGTCTCCTTGACTTTTTTGGTTATTATTAAGCATTATTTAGCAAAAATTTTAACGTCGCCCTCAATATCCGTTCTTTTGATTGGAATATCGAGAGCCGTTGCCCTTTCCAAGAAAAAACTGCCGGGATGACCGAAGCGATTATCCGCCCCGACTGATATAATTATCAAACGCGGATTGATTTTTTCCAAAAAAGCCGCGCTATTAGAAGTGTTCGAACCGTGGTGCGAGGCCTTGAAAATATCAGCTTCCAAGGGCCAGCCGGACATAAGAAGCGCCTTCTCCGCCGTCGCCGGGTTATCGCCGGCCAATAGAAACCGTCGACCACTGCAGTCCAGCCGGGAAACTAGAGAATTATTGGGGTCCTCTTTTATCCCCAAAATAATCGGATTCAATAGACTTAAATTACAGGTCGGACCGAAAGATAAGTCCGCTTGGCCGCTTAAAGCCTTTAATTCTACTTTATATTGAGAGGCGACTTTTAAAAGTTCAAGAATCAATAAAGAATCAGGGGCTTTGCCCGAATAAATCAGGGTTCCGACCCGATAACGCTTAATAATCTCTATTAAACCGACAAAATGATCATCATGATAATGGCTGAGGATTAAAAAATCTATCCGCCGACGATAAAAAGGTAAATTTTTCCCTAACCCCCACAAAACCTTATTATCCGGTCCGCCGTCTATCAGGATCGTTCGGCCGTCAGGAGTCTTAATTAGCGTGCCGTCCCCCTGACCAACATCCAAAAAAACAAGCTCCAATTTGTGATTTGGTCGCCCAAAAATCGTAAAAATAAGTAAAATAAGTCCGAAAAGCGCCGCCAGAGCTAGAGCTGTTTTTTTAATAATATTAGACGATTTTAATCTATTTTTCTTCATATTATTTATGGATTATTGATCTAAATCATGGGTCTAATCAGTTTACTTGCCGGGGTTGTTTATCGCCTCCTATTATATAGATATCATCTTACTATTATAAAAGATCAAATATGAAGAAAAGTTAAAGCCTTGACAAAAACTAATAAATGTTATATAATTGGTTCATACTTTAAAAATTAAATAAACTAAAATAAACCAAGGAGGATTAATCATGACAAAATTCACTGAATTACCAGAAAACGCATCTCCGGCAGTCATAAAAAACTGGATCCAAAAAGAGATTTTTAACGGAGACCTGCTAAAATTAACGAAGACTAAACTGCGCGAGCGCATCAAGAGATTAGACGGCCCAAAATTCGTAGACGCAAATTTTACAGAGCAATACAGGCGCTCAGACGTCCTAATAAAGGTACCGCCAAGTAATGACTTGTGTCTGAGATTGGTGCCGAGCCATTACCTATTGGTTCCAAAGGGGAAGGAGTTAAAAGAAGGAGTTGAGATTCTTTGTATTCCTCTCCACTATCGTAGAACGTTAACGATTGAGAATGGAGTACAGATCTTCAGAAATTTTTATACAGACGACGAAAAATTTCTAGGCGAAATGGTTATCGCCGATGTAACAATCCAAATAAAAGTCGACCTGATTAGCGGAAAAGAAACTTTAGTTCTCGACTACGAGAACATCCGACCAAAAAGTTTATGCCGCGCCGCTTACGAACTTAAAATCGGCACACTTTCCGGTCAGGTCGCAATCCCAGGAACTCCTAAATTTGTTAATTTTAAAAAACTAAACAAGTAATCAGAAAATTAAAAAAAAGCCAAAAACGCTTCGCTCGTAAAAGCCGTCATCAATAATTGACGGCTTTTTCAATAGCTTTTTCAGCTTCTTTTTCAATAGCTCGTTCCTCGATTTATTCCCCTAATACAAAAACCACCCTGATTCCGCAGGCCGGTTTCTGTATAATTTTCAAATCAATAAAATTTATCAATAAAATAAATTTTAAAAATTATCTTTTCTTTTTAGCAGTCTTTTTTTTGGCCGCCTTCTTCGCCGGTCTCTTGGCGACTTTTTTCTTGGCGACTTTCTTGACAGCTTTTTTTGCAGCTTTCTTTTTCATAATATCACCCCCTCTCTTAAATAAATTAGAATCTATTTATTTTATTTTTTAAAAAATTTTACTTCTTGTCTTAATTATATAACTTATTGAAATAAGTAGCAATAGTTTTTTGTTTTTTGGGCGCGCGCCCGAACATTTTTTTTATTTTGCCATAAAAAAACCCGCCGCTCGATTCCGAGAGCGACGGATTTTTATTTTTTTCTTCACAAGAGTTTCTTCGATTTTTATAAACGGGAACGAAAAAAATTTTCCAAATCAACTATCTTAATTCTCTCTTGTTGCATAGTATCGCGATCGCGCACCGTCACTTCCGAATTAGTTAAAGTATCAAAATCAACCGTTAAGCAATAAGGAGTGCCAATCTCATCCTGACGTCGGTAGCGCTTGCCGATATTGCCGTTATCATCAAACTCACAGCGCCAGGTCAGCTTTAATTTATCAAATATCTCCCGCGCTTTACTCACCAACTCGGGCTTATTCTTTAACAAGGGGAAAACCGCAATCTTTATCGGCGCGAGCTTGGGCAGAAGTTTTAAAACTATTCTCGTTTCTCCCTCCAACGCCTCTTCTTGATAGCCTTCAGTAAGTACCGCCAAAAAAGTTCGGCCGACACCGGCGGAAGTTTCGACAATATGCGGCGTGAATTTCTCGTTCGTCGCCGGATCCAAATAATTCAAATCTTGGCCGGAATATTTGGAATGCTGAGTCAAGTCATAATCGCCGCGGGCATGTACTCCTTCCAATTCCTTAAAACCGAAGGGGTAACGATATTCAATATCATACGCTTCTTTCGCGTAGAAGACCAGATTTTCATGTTTATGCCATTTTAAATTATTCGGATTGATTCCCAAACCCAAATAAAACTGCCAACGCGCTTCTTTCCACTCCTTAAAATATTTCATGTCCTCACCGGGCTTAACGAAATATTGCATCTCCATCTGCTCAAATTCGCGCGTCCGAAAAATAAATTGGCGGGCCGTGATTTCGTTGCGGAAGGCCTTGCCGATCTGGGCGATGCCGAAAGGAATCTTCACGCGGGCCGAATCAAGAACGTTTTTATAGTTAACATAAATTCCTTGGCAGGTTTCGCCGCGCAAATAGGTCGGTTCTTTGGTCCAATCGCCGGTAAAGTTTCCGAGATTGGATTGAACGAGCAGATTAAACTTGCGGCCGGGCGTAAAATCACTGGCGCCGCAAGCCGGACATTTAATTTTTTCTTTGTTCTCGTCAAAAATACGATTAATTTCCTCTTCGGTCATTTTTTCATCGGCAAAGATTCCCGCTTCTTCCAATAACGCGTCTAACCTTAAACGCGTATGGCATTTCCGGCATTCAGTTAAAGGATCGGAAAAGCCTTTGACGTGTCCCGACGCCTCCCAGATTTTTGGGTTCATAAAAATCGCCGAATCAAGCCCGACGATATCGTCACGCAACTGCGTCATCGCTTTCCACCATTCTTTCTTGATATTATTAGCCAGTTCCACGCCGTAAGGTCCGAAATCATAAACCGCCGCGAAACCGTCGTAAATTTCCGAAGACGGAAAAACAAATCCGCGCCGCTTACAGAGGGAAATGATCTTATCCAAAGAATTGTCAGCTTCTTTTTTCTTCATATATTTCTGGCTTCTATCCATTTTTTGAAGCGTTGTTTTATCAAAGCCGTCTTTTTTTACATCTCTTCCAGCGCCTTGAGTCCTAAAATGTCAAAACCGTTATGCAAGACCCGGGCCAACGCTTTAATTAAAGCCAGGCGCGCTTTCCTTATCTTCGGCTCCGCTTTTAAGATATTAATCTCATGATAATAGTCGTTGAAGAGTTGAACCAGCTCAAATAGATATCTGGTGACTTCGCTCGGACTATATTTCTCTCCGGCGGAAGCAATCACTTCCGGATATTTCGCCATTCTGACCAATAATTCTTTTTCTTTCGGCTCGGTCAGCCGATTTAAATCGGCGCCGCCGAGACTGAAACCTTTTTTGCGGACGATACTCTTTAATCTAGCATAACCGTACTCCAAATAACAAGCCGTATAACCGTCAAAGCGCGCCGCCTCGTCAATATTAAAAGTGATTATCTTATCGGCGCTGACTTTAAGCATTTCAAATTTGATCGTCGCGATCGTTAGGGACATGGCCACCTCCTTAATTCGGCCGGCGGTCCAGTTTTTATGACGGGAACCGGTTTCTTCTGACAATTTGGCGAAAAGCTTATCGCGCAATTCCTGATAAGTGATGACATTACCGGTGCGCGAAGACATCATCCCGCCCGGAAGCGTCACAAAATCATGAGTCAAGTGAATTAGCGGCTGCCGGTAGCCGATGAGCCCAAGAATCTTAAACAGCTGCTGGAAATATAAACTTTGGCGGACATCAACGACATAGATAGAACGGGACAGGTCATATTTTTTAAATTTTTCCGAAGCTAAGCTCAAATCGGCGGCCGGATAAAGCGCTGTCCCGTCGGAACGGATAATCGGCAAGACGCCAAGGCCGTATTTTTCCAAATCGGCGATAATCGCCCCTTCGCTCTTTTTTAAAACCCCCTTAACCAATAATTCTTTCACCAACTTTAAGCCGGCGTCAATCACTTCGCTCTCGTAAAAAATATGTTGAAATTTAATATCCAACTCCTTATATATAGAGGTAAAATAATCGATGCTCCAGCCCCTGGTTTCTTGCCAAAATTTATAATTAGCGCCGCTCCGGTTTTCAATTTCCGTCATAATTTTTCCCACTTCTTCCTTATATTCCGGATTAACGGCCAGTTCTCGGTTGGCCGCGGCATAACATTTGCCTAAAAGATAACCTTTATTCTCCGGCTGATCCGCGTAATTCGGATTCTTCCGCCAATTCCAAATCGTCTTGGCGACATGAATTCCGAAATCATTAACATAAGAAACTGGAATAGAATGGCAGCCGTTCGCGCGCAAAAGATTATTGACGGCGTCGCCGTAAGAAATATTGCGCAGATGCCCGACATGATATTCCTTATGCGTATTACCGTTAGAATATTCGATCATGACCGACTTATTCGCGCCGCTCTCATTGAATCCATACGCGGTCTTCTCTTTTTTTACCTGTTTAACGACCAAATCAGCCAGATATTCAGGGGAAATAAAAAAATTAAGATAGGGACCGGCCGCCTTGATGTCGGAAAAATATTTTTTTAGTTCTTTATCGGCTTTCAGTTCCGTCACCAGGTTTGAGGCGAACTCCGCCGGACTTTTTTGTTGCGCTTTGGCCGCTTCAAAACAAGCCAAACTCAAATCCCCCAGGGTCGGATTCGGCGGATAAGAAAAATTCGCCCTTTCCAGTTTTAAGGCGGAGGCAATCTTTGATTTTAAGTCTTCTAATATATACATATCTTATAAGGTCGCCGCCTAGACGCCCGATACATTTATAGAATCACTCGAATAAAATTAAATTTTCCTTTCTGGATGATAACCGAGGTCATCTCGCCGTCAAAGTTTATTTCTTTCTTCACGTCTTTTATAACCGTCATCTCGCCGACATTGGCCTGCCCGTTCTTTTCCGGCCTGATCTTAATCGCCCCTTCTTCGATTTTTTGGCGCGCTTCGGTCTTGCTTTTAACGAATTTCGTTTCTACCAGCAGATCAATCAAGGTGTTCTGTTTTTTTATAGCCTGATAGACCCCGATTTCTTCCGGTATCTCCTTTTTCTGGATGGTGCTCACGAAATTTTCTTGAGCCTTCTCCGCCGCCGCCTGGCCGCGATTAATCTTCGTAATCTCGAAAGCGAGTTTCATCTTAAAATCGCGCGGGTTAGCTTGGCCCGGCTTTAATTCGGCCTCAATCTTTTTGACTTCGGCCATCGGGACTAGCGTACATAATTCCAAGGCGGAAATAATAATTCCGTCCGGCCAAGACATTACCTGACCATACATATCATTAGCCGCAACATTTAAAAAAACCACATTCCCTTCGCTCTTGCCCATTTTTTTGCCGCTCCCATCGGCGAGAAGCTTCATGGTCAAAACTGATTTTTCTTTATTTTTGAGAGTCCTTAACAGATCCCGGCCGCACATCATATTAAACATCTGGTCATTGCCGCCGATTTCCAGATCCACGTCCAGCACCACGCTGTCGTAAGCCTGGGTTAACGGATATAAGAACTCATGAAGATAAATCGGCTTCTCTTCTTTTAATCTTTCCTGAAACATATCGCGCTGAATCATCTGCTGAACGGTAAAATTAGACGATAATTCTATCAGCTCGCGAAAAGTTAATTTATCGTTCCAGGCGCTGTTATACATTATCTTGGCCGGATTATCGCCGTCGAACTTCAGATAAGCCGAGGCTTGTTCCTGATAATGAGCGGCGTTAGCTAAAATCTCCTCGCGCGTCATTTTCCGACGCGTCGCTTTCTTGTCGGTCGGATCGCCGATAAGCCCGGTAAAGTCACCGACTAAGAAGATCACTTCGTGCCCCAAAGCCTGGAATTGTCCCAGTTTATTGATAGAAATGGCGTTACCGATATGTAAAGACGAAGCGGTCGGGTCATAACCGCAATAAAGCCGGATTTTCTCCCCGCTTAAAAGTTTTTTCTCCAAATCGGCGTAACTCGGATAAATTTTTTCCACCCCCCTGGTTAACAGTTCCGCCACCAGCTTTTTGTCGGTTATAACTTTAGGCATATATAGATATTAATCCTTTGGTATAATTAAAAAATTATGTTATAATAATATCAGACTTTTTTGAATTTTTCAATTAATTTTTAATCTTATGTTTTCACACAGAAACATCTTGAAACAAGCTTGGGTAATCACCTGGAAACACAAATATTTGTGGTTTTTGGGATTATTCGCCTCTTTAGTGGCCGGCGGCGGTTCTTGGGAATACCAAGTGATAACGCAAAACCTCGGCCGAAATCCGATTGAGGGCTCATATTTCCAGCTCGGGAGCATCCTGACTGTCGGTGATATCTTAAAAAATTTCTGCCTGGGACTGGCCAATCTGTTCCAACAGGACTTCTGGATGATTCTGAACACCTTATCCATATTGCTTATCACCGCGATTTTATTAATTTCCTTTATCTGGCTGGCCATCACTTCTCAAGCGGCTCTAGTCGGCAGCGTGAAAAAGATCTTAACCGCCAAGAAAAAACCGGAAAATTTAAGCGTCCGCGACAGCCTTAGCGAGGGCTATCGTCATTTTTGGCCGGTGCTGGGCTTAAATGTCTTCATAAAAATCTTGATTTATTTTGTTGTTTTCATCGTCGGCCTGCCTCTTCTTTTCATGGCGATAAGCAACGCCTCGGTCTTATTCGCCGTTTATGTCATCATTTTTGTTATTTTTATTCCGCTGGCCATGAGCCTATCGCTCTTGATTAAATACGCCATCGCTTATAAAGTCATAACCAATAGATCTTTCGTCGCTTCCTTAGAAGCGGGCGCGAAACTGTTCCGTAACAATTGGCTCGTCAGTTTAGAGATGGCCGTTATTCTATTCCTGTTTAATTTCCTCTTCAGCGGCCTAGTTCTGATTTTCCTGGCTCTATTCTTATTACCGCTTGGCTTACTCGGTTTGATGCTCAATCTTTTCTGGCTAATAATCTTAATCCTCTTCTTGGCGATAGTGGCGGTTGTCACCTTCGGATCCGTCTTAGCGACTTTCCAGACCGCCGCTTGGACCGGTCTGTTCTGGCAATTAAAAGAAGAGGGCGGCGAAGCGAAACTGGAACGTCTTTTCGGACGCTACCGGACAAACACAAAAAAATAATTAGCTCCCCAAATCTATGAGTGATCTCGATTCCATTGAAAATCTGATTAATCCGACCGATGACGAAGAAAGCGTCGCCGGTCGTTTTGCTAAAAAACAGGGGGAAATAAAAGAAAAAGAAATTGAAAAAGAAACCAAGCGGGCGGCGGCTCAGCTTGGTTTTGATTATGTCAGTCTGACCGGTTTTCCGATCAGCCCCGAAGCCTTGTCGCTTATTCAAGAAGCAAGAGCCCAAGAAATCGGCGCCATCTGTTTTTATTATGACGGAAAAAATATCCGCCTCGGCTGCGTTAGTCCGACGACTGAAGTAAAAGACGAATTAACCCGTCTCGGCGACCAGTATTTCGCCGACACCAAATTATATTTGATCTCCCTGACCAGTTTCGCGATCGGGCTTGAGGCCTATAAATCCCTGCCGAAGATCAAAAAATACGAAAGCGGCGTCGAAATAACCGAAGAGAATTTGGAAAAATTCAAAAAAGATATCAGTAGTTACAAAAGCTTGAATGAAAAAATAAACGAAGTGAATATCACCGATATCGTCACCCTGATGCTGGCGACGGCTCTAAAAGTCGGCGGCAGCGATATTCATGTTGAAGCCGAAGAAAATGGCGTCGCCATCAGAATCAGGATTGACGGCGTCTTGCAAGAAGCGGCCGTTATCAGTCGAGCTAAATGGAATAAGATAGTCGCCCGCTTAAAGATCCTATCCCGCGTCAAGATAAATATTGAGAACAAACCGCAAGACGGACGTTATACTATTTATTTATCCGATAAGAAGATAGAGGTTCGCTGTTCATTCCTCCCGACCGCGTATGGAGAAAGCGTCGTGATGCGTCTTTTAGACTCAACCACAACTGTTTTGGAATTTGAGAGTTTAGGAATCAGATCGGAAATCAGGCCTTTGCTAATGAAAGAAATCGCCAAGCCGAACGGATTGATAGCGACTGTCGGTCCGACCGGCAGCGGCAAGACCACAACCCTATACGCCATTTTAAATAAATTAAATCAACCGAGCGCCAAAATAATCACTCTAGAAGATCCTGTTGAGTATCATCTTAAAGGCATAAACCAGAGTCAAGTCGATGAAAAGCGCGGTTATACTTTTTCCGACGGCTTGCGTTCTATCTTGCGCCAAGACCCGAATATCGTCATGGTCGGAGAAATTCGTGATTTAGAAACCGCGGAAATCGCCGTCCAGGCTTCTTTGACCGGCCACTTAGTTTTAACGACCATACATACTAACGACGCGGCCAGCTCTATTCCGCGCTTGATAGATATCGGAGTTAAGCCATATTTCTTAGCCCCGTCTATTAATGTCGTTATCGGCCAGCGTCTAATCAGAAAACTCTGTCCGCATTGCCGCGTTGAACATAAGCTAGAAAATTTCGAAACCGAACAGGTCAATAGGATTTTGGCGGTCTTATCGCCTAAGGCCGGCGTCAGCGTTCCGGCCACCCTGCCGACAATTTATAAAGTCGGACCGGGTTGTGCCGAATGCAACTTTATCGGCTACAAAGGCCGAATCGGCATTTACGAAATCTTCACAATGAATGATAAGATCAAGCAATTAACCATTGACCAAGCGCCCTCTTTCAAAATCTTGCAGCAAGCGATTGAAGACGGGATGATCACCATACTCCAAGATGGCATCCTGAAAGTTTTGGACGGCATAACTTCCGTTGAAGAGGTCTATCGCGTCAGCGGTGATTTTGGTTATATCGACGAATTATATGATATCGTCATCTCGCAGACCATCGGTCGCGGAGTGAAGATTAAACCAGACGAATTTAAAAGAGCTGAAGAATTAAGCCATAATATCGCGGAAATTCCTAAGATTGTCAAAGGAATTCCTACCGGCGAATTGATAAATCTGGTCATGGCGCTCGGCGCCATCAGCGATGCCGGCGATATTCATATCGAACCGACCGAAAAAGACGTTAAAGTCCGTTTCCGCATTGACGGCGTCTTGCATGATATTCTTAATTTGCCGAAAACCAGTTACTTGCCGTTATTATCGGAAATAAAAATCCTGGCCGGCGCTCCCACTAATATCCGCCGCGCGACTTTTGACGGCCGTTTCGCGATTTATCTGCCGGACAATAAGATCGATTGCCGTTTATCTATCATTGCCGGCGGTTACGGTGAAACCATTGTTATCCGTCTGCTCTCCACCTCGGCGGCGAACCTGGATATGAATAAGCTCGGCATAACTTCCATCGCTTATGCTTCCCTGCAAGAAGCGATGAAGAAGACTCGCGGCATCATAATCACCACCGGCCCGACCGGCAGCGGTAAGACCACGACTTTATATAGTATCTTGAATAAATTAAACAAACCGGATGTTAAGATAATTACGGTTGAAGACCCGATTGAATACCAGCTCGCCGGCGTCATGCAAACCCAGATTGACGAAGAGCGCGGCTATACTTTCGCCTCCGCCATGCGCTCCCTCTTGCGCCAGAATCCTAATATCATGATGATCGGAGAAATCCGCGATAGTGAAACCGCGAAAATCGCGATTGAAGCGTCTCTGACCGGCCACTTAGTCTTATCAACCATCCACGCGAACTCGGCGGCCAGCGCGATTTCCCGTTTCGTCGGGCTTGGTGTCGACCGCCAAACTTTAGCGAATTCCATCGAATTTACCATCGGCCAGCGCCTAGTCAGAAAACTCTGTCCTTACTGCAAAAAAACTGTTGACTTAAAACCGGAAGAAATGAAATACGTCCAGAATATCTTAGGCTCAATCAAAAATCCCAATGTCGCCATCCCTTCCAGCCTCGTTTTTTATACCGGAGTCGGTTGTATCAAATGCGGCCAAATAGGATATAAAGGGCGCCTCGGCTTATATGAAACCATAACTATGAATCCGACTATCCAAAAACTTATCCAAACCGAAAACGTTACCGACGCGGACATTGAAAAAGCGGCGATTGCCGGCGGCATGATAACCATGCTCCAAGATGGCGTCTTAAAAGCGCTGGCCGGCGAAACCAGTCTGGACGAGGTATTCAGAGTAGTTTAAGCGCTTAAGAGTAATCTGGTAACTTAAGCGCGCCTAAAAAATATATGATCAATCAAAAATTTTTAGAACAGCTCAAAAAAGACTATCAAGCTAATGAATCCGAGCGCCGCCAGATTATCAGCGCCTCAAATGGCGTTCTGTTTGAAGCGAAAAAAACCATTTTTGCTATTCAACGCCAGGATTTCAAAACGGCCGAGCTTAAACTGGAAGAGAATGAAAAAAATCTGAAGAATTTGGCGGGGCGTTTCGGCCAGACTAGATTAAATAAAGAAGGCGCTTATAAAGCGGCGGTCGAAGAATATCTGGAAGGAAAAACTTTTTATACCGTTATTAAGAATAAAAAAATTGAAGCCACCCCCGAACTTCAGCTTGATTACGAGGGTTATCTCGGCGGCATCTGCGACCTGATCGGCGAGTTGGTTCGTTACGCGACCAATCGGGCGGCGCAAGGAAAATTTAATGATGTCGCCAAGATTAAAAAAAGCGCCGAAGATATCATGACCCAATTAATAGACTTCGACATGACCGGATATCTGCGCACCAAATATGATCAAGCGCGCGGTCATTTACGGAAACTGGAACAGATGGCTTACGAAATAAAGTTGAGAGGAAAAAAATAAATCGCCGCGCTTATGCTAATCGCCATTATTTCCGATATTCACGATAATATCGCCAATTTAAAAAAATGCCTGGACTGGTGCGGGCGAAATGAAGTTGAAAAAATAATTCAGCTCGGCGATATCACGACTTTAGAAACTATAAACTATCTCGCCGAGAATTTTCCCGGCGAGATTTTTATGGTCAGCGGCAATATGGAAATTTATCGCGCCGGCGAGCTGGCTGAATATAAAAATATCCGAGACAGCGGCGGAATCGGCTTGAAAAAAATCGGCGGGTTGACTATCGGTTTCTGCCATGAGCCGAAAAATATTAAAAAAGTTTTAAAGTTGACGCCGACAACGCCAGATTTTATCTTTTACGGCCATACCCATAAGCCTTGGCTGGGACACGACGGTGAAACAATAATAGCCAATCCCGGCAATGTCTCTGGGACGTTCCACCAAGCCACTTTCGCTGTCCTGGATACGACCGCTAAAAAATTGGATTTAAAAATCATTGCTGATTTGAAATAAATCCGACCATTATAAATTCTAACCGTCTAAGCATCTTAATAAACAAACCCAATAACTAGTATGGATAAGTTCGCGAAATATAAAAGTGTCCTCCTGAAAACGATAAAACAGGCCGGCGACGCCATCATTAAAGATTATAAACACTTGGACGCTTCCCAAGTAAAATTAAAAACGCCGCGCGACTTAGTGACGGCGGCGGATTTAAGGAGCGAAAAAATAATCCTAAGCGCTTTAAAAAAGAATTTTCCCGGCCAGCAGATCTTATCCGAAGAATCCGGCCGGACCAATAAAACGGGCGATTATCTCTGGATAGTTGATCCGCTTGACGGCACGACTAATTTTTTCATGCATAATCCGCTTTGGTCGGTGTCTATCGCCTTGGCTTATAAAGGAGAATTGGTTCTCGGCGCGGTCTATGCGCCTCTGCAAAAAGAATTATTCCACGCCGCGCTTGGCCAAGGCGCTTATTTGAACAATAAAAGAATAGCGGTTAACGATTCCCCGATAAAAGCCCTAAACGCTTTTTGTCATGGCCGGGAAATCAAAGACATTAAAAGGATGTTGAAATATTTCAGCTATCAGAAACAACATGCGCTGGATTGCCGCCAGCTCGGCAGTGCGGCGATTGAAATGGCTTATGTCGCCAGCGGCCGCTTATCCTCAATCATGATCCCCGGCACTTGGGCCTGGGACGTTGCCGCCGGCGCCTTATTGGTTAAAGAAGCGGGCGGAAAAGTTACGGATTTTCAAGGACGAGATTGGCGGATTGAGAAACGGGATATCCTGGCGGCCGCTCCTAAAACACATACGCGGATATTGAAAATCATTAAACAAAATAAAATTTAGATTTTATTTCTTAAATATTTATCATTATAAAATTCAATCTATCTTAAACTCATTATCAAAAAACCATTCGCGAGAATGGCTTTTTGATAATCAATAGAATTTAAATCACGTTTTTCAGGTATTTTCCCGTATAACTCTTAGGATTCTTGGCGATTTCCAGAGGCGTCCCCGCTCCGACGAGGTATCCGCCGGCATCGCCGCCATCGGGGCCCAAATCAATAACCCAGTCCACCGATTTGATAACGTCCAGATTATGTTCAATAATCAAGACCGTATTACCCTGATCAACCAGCATATTCAAAACTTTCAATAAGCGATCGATGTCGGCAAAATGCAGACCGGTCGTCGGTTCATCCAAAATATATAAAGTTTTTCCGGTCGCGCGGCGCGACAGTTCCGTCGCCAGTTTGATGCGCTGGGCTTCGCCGCCGGAAAAGGTCGTGGCGCTCTGACCGAGTTTGATATAGCCCAAGCCGACTTCGTCCAAAGTCTTTAATTTCTGACTGATGGCCGAATGGTCTAAAAAGAATTCTTTCGCCTCTTCAATCGTCATTTCCAAAATTTCATAAATATTCTTGCCTTTATATAGAACCTCAAGAACTTTCGGCTGGAATTTTTTTCCGCCGCAAACATCGCAAGTCAAATAAACGTCGGCTAAAAATTGCATTTCTACCTTAATCACGCCGTCGCCGGAACAATTCTCGCAGCGCCCGCCCGGAACATTGAATGAAAAATGCCCGGTACTGAGTCCTTTAACGCGCGCCTCCGGCAAATCAGCAAAAAGATCGCGGATATAAGTAAATAAGCCGGTATAGGTGGCGGGGTTGGAACGCGGCGTGCGGCCGATCGGCGATTGATCGATGTCAATAACCTTATCGATAAACTCCAAACCGGATAAGGCCCGATGCGCCCCGGGTTCTGTTTTCGCGCGATAAAATTTTTGACTGAGCGCGTTCGCCAAGATATCATTCATCAAAGTGGATTTACCGCTGCCGGAAACGCCGGTTATCGCCACTAATTTCCCGAGCGGAATTTCTACATCCACATTCTTTAAATTATGTTCGGCAGCGCCGATAATCTTTATGGACTTACCGCTCCCCGACCGAAAATTTTCCGGTATCTTGATGGCTTTCCGACCGGACAGATAGGCGCCGGTTAAAGACGGGGCGCAATCTTTTATGCCCGCGGGCGAACCGGCGAACAGGATATCGCCGCCGAAATCGCCGGCTCCGGGACCGATATCAATCAGCCAATCGGCCGCCACCATGGTAGAGGCGTCATGCTCAACAACAATAACTGTATTGCCGTTATCGCGCAATTTCTTAAGCGTCCGGATAAGCTTATCGTTATCGCGCTGATGCAAGCCGATGGAAGGCTCGTCTAAAACATACAAGACGCCGCTCAAAGTCGATCCGACTTGCGAGGCGAGACGGATGCGCTGCGCTTCGCCGCCGCTTAGAGTCGCCGCCGCGCGGCTTAAGGTCAGATAATCTAAACCGACGTTCGCCAAGAACTCCAAATTCTTAATCATTTCCCGAATTATCGGCCCGGCGATCAGCGCGCCGCCGTTTAAAGCCACAAGATTTTTCAACCAATTATTTAAAAATTCTATTAAAAACTTAATGCTCTTACTGGTCACTTCAATTATTGATAAGCCGTTTATTCTGACAAGAAGCGATTCCGGTTTTAAACGCGCTCCTCGGCAAGCCGGACATAAAGTCGTCCGCATAACTTTCTCAATTTCCTGTTTGACAAAATTAGATTTCGTTTCTTGATATTTTTCTTCTAAGGCGGTCAGGAGCCCGCTGAATTTATCGTCGCCTCTGAGAATTAAATTCTTATGATCCTGATTCAAATCTCTTATCGCCGACCGCGGACTGAAATTATGCCGCTGTGCCAGAGCCTCCAAATCGCCGAGCAAACCGTTGACGCCCGGGTTGGCGTGCGCGAGTGGCTTGATCGCTCCTTCAAAAATACTTAAATTGTTATTGAAAACCAATTCCGGATCGATTTCCGATTTCGTTCCCAAACCGCCGCAAACCAAACAAGCGCCATGGCCGGAATTAAAAGAAAAATCACGCGGCTCTAACTCCGGGCGCCGATATTCGCAGTCCGGACAGAAAAAATATCTCTCCAGCCGCGTTGATTTTATTTCCCGGCCGCGAACGGTCTTGGCCGTCTTCTTTTTTTCCGCCGCCTTCTTTAATTTGATTTGGCAATGAGGACAATAGGGCTGACCGGCGCGAGCGTAAAGTAACCGCAAATAATCATAAATCTCCGTAATCGTCCCGACCGTCGAGCGCGGATTATGAAGGACGGTGCGCTGATCGATAGAAATGGCCGGCGACAAACCTTCAATCAAATCAACATCCGGTTTATCCATTAAGCCGACGAATTGCCGCGCGTAAGAAGACAAGGATTCAACATAACGCCGTTGACCCTCGGCATAAATCGTATCAAAAGCTAAAGAAGACTTGCCCGATCCCGATAAACCGGTAATGACCACCAGCTTATCGCGCGGAATATCCAAATTGATGTTCTTCAGATTATTGGTTCGCGCTCCTCTGATCTTGATAAGATTCTCGGCCAGGTTTGTCATGATGATTAAAAAATTAATTAGGTTTATTATAGCCGAAGCGGCTAAAAAAAACAAGCCTGCCGCCGCCGGATCAGGCCTTTAGAAAACATCTTAAAATATCGGGTAAAAAATCTTCAGGACGGCGATCATGATCCGATCCCGCCATCTTATCTTTCTTCCCAGAGCCTCAAAAACGACCGATTCTTTCTTCCACTGCTCGATAATTTTTTCCAAAGCGGCGACTAATTGCTTCTGCTGAAAAAAAATGCCGGCTTCAATATTCCAATTAAAAGAAAAAAAATCCATATTCTGCGAACCGATGACCCCCTCACTGCCGTCTATCAGCATTATTTTCGCGTGATTCATAACCGGCAACAGATAAAATTTGACGCCATAAGCCGACATCCGGCAGGAATTAAGATAATTAACCTTATTTAAAGGCTTCACGTCCGTATCATCGGGAATAAGTATCTCAACCTTAACGCCACGGCGGCAAGCATCATCCAGTAAGGCGATCATCCAGCGCGGCGGCAATAAATAGGGGGTAACCATCTGAATGGATTTCTTCGCTCCGATAATCTTCTTCTTGTAATATTCATTCAAATGATATCCGGCGCCGGTGACTGAAAAATTATCGATGACCCAGGACTTCATTTTCTGGACAAGGGGCAGACGGCTGTATTTAAGGATAGATTCTTTCTTCCCGCCAACCATCTCATAGGCGTAAGCGAAAGATTTTAAGAGCGGCCCGACGATCCTGCCCCGAAGCTCAATCTGCATGTCGCGCCAATTCCGCGTCTTCTCTTCAATATTGACCCCGCCGATAAGCGCGACCGTGTTATCAATAATAAGTATCTTGCGGTGCGTACGCCGGAACCAATGAGAAAAATAAATAAATTCCACGCCCGCCGCTCGCAGTTCATCTATCGCTTCGGGCGCCAAAGAACTGCTGCCGTAAGCATCGGCGATAATCACCACTTCCACGCCGACGCGCGCTTTTCCTTCTAAAAGTTTAAGAAAATCATGAGTCTTCTGCGTGTCGTCTAAAAAAATATACATTTCAATATAAATGGATTTCCGGGCGGAAGACATCGCCTTAAACATGGCGTCCCAGGCTTTATATGAAGTTGTGTAGAAACGGTACCTCATAATTAGAGTATTTGCTGAGCAATTATAGCATTAAAACCAAAAATTAAAAAGTTCCGGGCTCCATTTTTTATGAATCGGCGATAAAAAAGGGCGATTTTTTAATCACCCTATTTCTAAACTAATTTTCATCGGCCAGGTCCAATAAAATTTTTACAAATTGAGCCGTCCCGGTAATTGAATTTTCCTTGTTGTCTTCTCCGAATAATTTAAATACCGGCCCGATTCTAATATCCACTCGTCGCCAAAATTTAGGCAATCTTGAACCTAGCGGCATCACCCTCTCCGCTCCTTTTACCCAAACCGGCAAAACATCGCAATTGGTTTGTAAGGCTAAACGAGTAGCGCCTGATTTTAAGGGACGCAAGCGATGACCTTTTTCGGAAACAGACCATTGGTCGCTTTTATTAGTTCCGGTCCGGCCGCCTTCCGGAAAAATAATCACGATTCGGCCGCGTTTCAATAAGCGGCCGGCGCGAGCATGAGCGATCGCGCAACCTCTCTGATTACCTCGGGGGAAAAAAACAAAGCGATCCTTAAAAGTAGTCCAGTACCATTTATCAAAGTTCTTCAGGTCGGGAGCGTTATAAGGAAAAAATCTGACCGGATTAAAAGTGGCTTGTCTGATAAACAGGCAATTCAAGACAAAAGGCTCCCAATAAGAGGGGTGATTAGAAATCAATAATAAACCTTTAGGAAATTTAGGTATCAATTGTTCATTATGAATTCTGATTACACCGAATAATCTTAGAAGCCCGAAGAAGAGCCAGCCTAAAATGATTATCCCCGGATAAAGAAGCAGCCAAAAGAATAAAGCATTCTTAAACTTTTTCATGATTCTTCTTTTTTAAATGTACGAATATTCGTCTGAATATATTAACAAGATATTTAATCTTTGACAACACTTTATATTTAAACTTATTTTTCGTACCCAGAATTACAGCCCTAAATTACTTCTTGACCAAAGTAAAGTTTCGCGATATATTATAGAGTTGATAATAGTTCTTTAAAAAATAAGGTTAATTGAGCTAATTACTAAATTTGTCTTCCGCCCCCGCCGCGGTTGACGGACGGCGGATTAGGCGGATTTAGTTATTAGCTCAAAATAATATTAATTTAACCTTCTAAAATTTTAAGTCATGAAACAGAAAAAAAATTTCTCTCGGCCAATTACCGATCGACCGGTTTTAGTGTCAATAATTTCTCTATTACTGGCTGCCGGTACAGCAATACTTCTTATGATTTTCCTAAGCCATACAGAATTTGTGACAGCTTGTCGTGTCATATGTTGTGGTTTTGGGATTGGTTGGCTTATCGTCGGCGCGAAGAAAGACTCAGACGATGTTCGGAAAAAAACTAAAACTCAAAAGTTTTTTTCGGCCTACATGACCGGCTGTATTGTATTAATCATCGGGTTTGTTTTTCTGACGTTCACTTACAATCCCCTTCCTGAAGCTATATCGGGAGAAGCTTGGCCTGCCGCTCGGAACTCCGATGTTATGTACATCATCACGGCGGTAGTAGGAGCCGTAGCTTTCGGGATAAAATTAAAGAAAGATTGAACGAGGATTCTATGCACATTAATTAATTTGATTAGATGAAGTCTCAAGATATCTTTATCTAATAAATCTATTGAAACAAAAGGCTGCCCTTGAAAGACAGCTTTTTTTATTATGTAGTCCTAAAGTCTGAAATTTCTCAAAATTTTGACGGAATTATTGGGGAAATCGAGAAGTGGGCGGAAATTTGTTGACATTAAACTATTATGGGTATATACTCATAATAGGCAGGAGGCAAAGGTCGATCTGTCGTTATAAAAAATGTTAATAATAAATTTATGCCAAGAATGAACGGAACTGGCCCAACAGGGCAAGGACCACAAACCGGCCGAGGGATGGGGCGCTGTGCTAGCGGAGAAAGAATGTTCTGGTGCGGACGCAGAATGATGGGCCGAGGCGGTTTTAAGCTTTCTTTATCGCCCGAAGACCAGTTAAAGGCTTTAGACGAAGAAGAAAAAGCTCTGTTGTCAGACTTAGAAGCAGTAAAAACAGAGAAAGAGGCTTTAAAAAGCCAAAAATAAAAGAAGGCATGGGAACCGGCCTCTTAATAAAAAGGGGCCGGAGAGCCTTCTCTTATAATTATAAAATAGCAAATAATAGATAATTTTTCAAGATTATGCCTAGACCAAGATTATGCCGAAAAACAGAATTCAATCCCGAAGTGACTTATTTTAAACCTCAAGGCATCCCCATGAGAGATCTTGAAGTTATTGAATTAACAATAGAAGAAATGGAATCGTATCGCTTACGGCATTTGGATAATTTAGATCAAAAAGAAGCAGCCTTAAAAATGCATACTTCGCCTAGTACTTATCAAAGGATTCTTTATTCGGCCTATGAAAAAATTGCCAAGGCGCTTATAGGCGGCAAGGCTATAAAGATTGTAAAATAATTTTATGAAAAAAATAATATTTTTTGTTATTGGCGTGTTATTTATTTCCTCTTTTCTGGCAAGGGATATTAAAGCACAAGATAATAAAGCGATTTTATACTATGGGAACGGTTGCCCTCATTGTGCCGAAGTTGAAGATTTTATAAAAAACAACGCTTTTAATTTTTCTATCGAGCAAAAAGAAATATATCAAAATAAAATCAACGCCGAAGAGTTTAATAAAGTCTGTGCTGAAGAAGGAATAAGTTTAATGAATAGAGGGGTGCCTTTTCTTTATGCCGAAAATGAATGTTTTATCGGCGATAAACAAATTATTTCTTATTTATCTGCCAAACAGAAATCAGCCGAGACAGATAGTCCTGTAAGTAATACTAACGATATAAAAACTAATTTTTCAGAATCTTTGACTATGCCGATTTTAATTGGGGCGGCCTTAGTTGATTCTATTAATCCCTGCGAATTTGCGGTTCTCTTAATATTAATTGCCACTATTTTAGCCTCAGGAAATAGAAAAAGAGCATTACTATCCGGATTAGCATATTCGGCTTCAATTTTCATTTCTTATTTTTTAATGGGCTTAGGTTTATATTCAGTTATTTCTAGTTTCGGGACTCCAGTTGTATTTATGAAAATAATTGGTGGTATGGCAATTCTAATTGGTTTATTTAATATTAAAGATTATTTTTGGTATGGGAAAATATTTCTAATGGAAGTCCCTTTAAGTTGGCGACCAAAATTAAAGTCTTTAGTGAAATCTATCACCGGTCCACTTAGCGCTTTTTTAATCGGATTCTTGGTGAGCCTATTTCTGTTACCTTGTACCAGCGGTCCCTATATAGTTATTTTAGGCATGCTTGGTCACAGCGAAACACTCTTAAGAGCCATTTGGTTATTACTTTTATATAACTTCATATTTATTTTACCGATGATAATTATTAGTATCGGTATGTATTTTGGCATGAATGTTGAGAAAGCCGAAGAAACTAGAAATAAAAACCTAAAAGTATTACATTTAATAGCCGGGGTTATTATGGTTATAATGGGTCTATTTTTAATTTTATAAAATTAATAAATAATTATAAGTTTATGAAAGGATTTAACACAAACATTGAAAAAGCGACTTTAGAAAATAATTATTTTCGTAAAGTTTTCTATTCAGGAAAACATAGTCAATTGGTTCTAATGTCTCTAAAACCAAAAGAAGAAATCGGTTTAGAGATTCATGCGGGAAACGATCAATTCTTCCGTTTTGAAAAAGGACAGGGTAAATGCATAATTGGCAATAATGAATATTTGGTAGAGGACGGCTCGGCCATAATCGTCCCGGCTGGAGCCGAACATAATATTATAAATATCTCAGAAACTGACGAATTGAAACTATATACAATTTATTCTCCTGCTCACCATAAGGATCAGATTGTTAGAATCACAAAAGAAGAAGCCGAAGCTAATGACGAAGAATTTGACGGTAAAACTACAGAGCAGTCTTAATTTATAAATATATAAAAATGGAATCAGATAAGATTAAGAATCATTTATTAGTATTTTCAGGCAAGGGCGGTGTTGGCAAGTCGACCGTGGCTGTTAATTTAGCTATCACTTTAGCAAAAAAGGGGCTAAAAGTTGGTTTACTAGATGCCGATATTCATGGACCAAATTTAGCTTTGATGCTCGGCGTACAAGAAAAAGCGATTTTTTCTTGTGGAGAAAATTTTATTTTACCAGTTGAAGTAAATAAAAATTTATTATTAGTTTCTATCGCGTATTTCATACCAAAAACAGATACTCCGGTAATCTGGCGAGGACCAGCGAAAATGAAAATTATTGAAAGATTTGTAAAAGAAGTAAGCTGGGGAAATTTAGATTGGCTAATAGTTGATGCCCCTCCTGGGACTGGTGATGAGCCGTTATCGATTGCTCAATTATTGCCAAAATCTAGAGCGGTTATAGTGACTACACCACAAGATGTTTCCTTGCTTGATTCAACCAAGGCAATTAACTTTGCTAAAGAATTAAAATTAAAAGTTTCTGGGTTAATCGAAAACATGAGCGGTTTAGTTTGTCCTCATTGCGGAGAAACAATAAATATATTTAAAAAAGACGGCGGAAAAAGAATTGCCAAACAATACAAAATACCATTTCTAGGGTCTATACCGATAGATCCGGAAATTGTTATTTCTGGCGACAATGGAGTTCCTGTTGTTATGAATAAAAATTCGGAAATAACTAAAATATTTTCAGCAATTGTTGAAAAACTATTAATTAAGAAATAAAGAATATGATAATTTTATCTTCAATTATTTTAGCAAGTCTAGCAATTAGTTTGTGTGTTTGGGTGGCTGTTTTATTTTTATATTTTAAAAAAGAAACACTACATAAAATAACTTTGTTTTTAGTATCACTGTCCGCCGGCGCTTTAATGGGTGGTGCTTTTTTGCATCTTCTGCCAGAAGCCGCTCAGGAAATAGAAACCAGTAAATTATATTTAATAGTATTGGCGGCTTTTATTTTTTTCTTTTTCATGGAAAAATTATTATTTTGGCGACATTGCCATAAAGAAAATTGTCCGATTCATACTTTTGGATATATGAATTTAGTCGGGGATTCTTTACATAATTTTATTGATGGATTAGTTATTGCCGGGGCATTTTTAGTTGATATAAAATTAGGAATAGCCACGACGATAGCAATAGCCATACATGAGATACCCCAAGAAATTGGTGATTTTGGAGTACTGATTCATGCGGGATTTAATAAAAAAAGAGCCTTAGTGGTAAATTATCTTGTTGCTTTGACGGTTGTTTTGGGCGGAGTTGTTGGATATTTTATTTCTTTTTCTCTTAATAATATTATTCCCTATCTTTTGCCTTTTGCGGCCGGTGGGTTTATTTATATTGCCGCCTCCGATCTTATGCCAGAGTTAAGAAAAGAAAATAATCTAAAAAGATCCATTAGCTCTTTCGCGGTTTTTATATTAGGCATTGCCTTGATGTTGTTAGTAAAGCTGATTAATAATTAAAATAGTGAATTAAAAGTTAATATGAATAAGTATAAAAAAATTTATATCATGATAGCTTTGGCGGCTTTATTGTTTCCGCTTTTTTCGCAGGCCAATGAAATTAAAGAAGAAAACACTAATTTCAAGTCCGAAGTGATAGAAGTCATGAAAATAGAAGAAAAAATTAGGGAAGACGGGACTAAATTTAAACAGCAAGATTTAAAACTTCTAGGGCTAGAGGGCACTTGGAAAAATAAGGAGATAATTTATAAAGGCATATCTGATATTGAAGTAGCTAACGCTAATTTCTATAAAGCCGGGGATGAAGTTTATGTAGAGGGACACACGGACGAATCCGGTCAAGCTATTTTTTATGTGGTTGATTTTGTTAGAAGCGGATATCTTTATATTTTATTTATTATTTTTGTCTTAGCTGTTTTGCTAGTTGGCAGAGTTAAAGGACTTAAGGCTTTAATCAGCCTATTTTTAAGTTTTGTAGTTATTATTAAATTTATTTTACCGCAAATATTGAATGGCCGAGACCCTTTTTTGATTAGTTTAATAGGGGGTTTGGTTATTTTAGGAATAATAATTTATTTAACAGAGGGCTTTAAAAGAAAATCTCATATCGCTGTTTTATCGGTTTTGATTTCCTTATCGGCAACCCTAGTACTATCGGTAATTTTTACAAAATTAACTAAATTATCAGGATTAGCACAAGAAGAAGCGGCTTTTCTAATTGGTGTTGGAAATGTTGAAATTAATTTTCAGGGCTTATTGCTGGCTGGTTTTATTATCGGTGCCATTGGAGTCCTAGACGATATTATTGTTGGTCAAATTGAAGCGGTTGAGCAAATCAGAGAAGCTAATCCGAATTTACCGACGAAAAAAGTATTTCAACTAGCTTATAAGGTTGGCAATACTCATTTAGGCGCAATTGTTAATACTTTATTTCTAACTTACGCCGGCGCCGCCCTACCCCTGCTTCTATTGTTTATTATAAATCAAAATTCTGGATTGACGTTCAATCGACTAATTAATACAGAAATAGTCAGCACGGAAATAGTCAGAACTTTAGTCGGTAGTATCGGCGTAATGTTATCAATGCCGATTGCCACTTTTTTAGCTTCTATTAAGTTGAAGAATATTAAATAATTAAAAATCCCCAATAAATAACCCATTGATTTACGCTCTATTTTCTGCTATAATGATCTCATAGACTTATAAAATAATAATAAAATAATCTATGGCGGGGAGACAAACCTAGCTAAGGCTAGTCAGATTACGGACATATATATAAAAATAGCAGTCTTCAAATAATATAATAAATATAAGCAAAGTCTAAATCTTTGCCAACTCAACTATAGACACAAGCAATATATCCGGATATATCGCTTGTGTTTTTGTTTGGCCGAGTGGCCGTCTTATCGGGGCTACTGCTAAGCCCCAGATAAGACGGCTCTAACTTTTTTAGTGTTCCTTTGATGTAAACATAGTCCGGCCGGCTCTCTGTTTTTTTCTTTTTTTCGGCGGATCCCCCGTGGGGGAGCCGAAAAAAGAAAAACAGAGACGGCCGGTAGTGTTAGCTCAAGAACAAAAACCAGTGTGCCTATTAACTTGACTATAGGCACACTTAACGCCGTTAGCCTATGGATATCAAACCATTAGCTTATCGGCAAAAACTTATCAGGTCAGGCGATTTGATAGAAGTGTATAACTACGAACAAGCGATTAGAATCAATCACAAGAGAAAAAGAAGACAAAACAAGAAAAAGCCTAAAGTGCCAGAGATTAATGAGAGCGAGGAGGAAAAAGAAAATAAAGAACATAATCGGTTTAGAAGAAATGAATTTTCGTTTCGCCGGACAAGAGCTAATATTGTCCGTCTCGTTAATTCAAATCCCGATTTAAAGGTCTTCATTACTCTTACCTTTGACGACAAGAAATCAAATGACGGCTCGTTTACGGATATCACAAAATGCAATTTAATCTTTTCTAACTTCATTAAAAGATTAAAACGACATTATCTGGATTTGAGATATTTAGCCGTTCCCGAATTTCAAGGCGATTATTATTTCCACTCCAAGATTAAAAAGGAGTTCGGCGGAAATATTCATTATCATGTCTTGTCTAATCTTCCTTATACGACTAATAGCAGGTTAGCTGATATCTGGAAATATGGTTTTGTTAAGATTAATAACGTTCGTCATGTTTCTCGTGTTGGGCTTTATGTTGCTAAGTATATCGGTAAAGAATTGTTTGACGGCCGACTAGCCGGTAAGAAGAAAATCTTTTATTCTCGTCAGTTAATAAAACCCGAAGTCTTCATCGGAGTTAAAGCCAGAGAGTATTTTAACAGCTTAAAATCGCCTCCTGAATTATTGCTCGATAAGCAGTATCATTCCGAATATGTCGGAGAGGTTCGCTACCGCCTCTTTAAAAACGGTTAGCAATCTTTGATTAAATCCTTTTAAAGTAAAACATATGCCCCAAAGAAATGTTAAGCCTAGAAATTATCCGGAAGAATCTTGGAGTTTATGCCTCCAGTTATTCCGAAGAAGAGCTCATCGCCGCTCGGCGTGATCTCTATCAATTCGCAAACTTCGCCTGTGATTATTACTATAATAGAAAACAAACGATAAATAATAAAATAAACTAATATTGATAAAATACAAATATATGCTAATATTCATAACGGACACAATCAAATCAAAGTACAACAACCATTCTCAATCACAATGACGGCGTTTTTGTCGTTTTGATATAAAGAGAGCAGTGGCTGTACAGTTGTGCTTTGCATGATTGTGTCCAACAGTTCACTGCTCTCTTTTTATTTATTAACCTTTAATTCTATGCAAAAAGGAATTATCTATTATCGGGTCTCAACCGAAGACCAAGCCCAAAATGGCGTTAGCCTTGAGCAACAGAAAAAAGCCTGTCTGGAATATGCTCTCAATCACAATATTGAGATTATTAAGCTATTCCACGATGATGGCGTATCGGCTAAAACTGTAAACCGTAAAGGCTTACAGGAATTATTGAGTTATTGCTCAAAGAATTATAAAAACCTTGATTCAGTCATTGTCTATAAAATTGATAGGCTATCAAGAAACGTAAAAGATTACGCTACTATTTTAATGGCTTTAGAAGAATTGAAAATCAAATTTATCTCCGCCACTGAAACGGTCGATAAAACGCCAAGCGGAAAATTAATCGGCACAATAATGGCCTCGTTCGCTCAATTTGATAATGACGTTCGGAGCGAAAGAGTATCGTCTTGTATGCTTGAGAAAATTAAACAAGGCATTTGGTGCTATAAAGCTCCTCTTGGCTATTTAAACAAGCGTGATGAGCAAAATAGAGCCATTATAACGATAGATAAACCGAGAGCCGAGATTATTAAAATGGCCTTTGAAAAGTTTTCAACCGGAGCCTATCAAATGGAAGAAATTAGAAAACTAATGATTAAGGCCGGATTCAAGTCTTGGAAGAATAAAGAATTAACTAGTCAAACCACTTTCAGAATATTAACCGAGAAATTTTACTTAGGAATAATGACTGTTAAAGGCCAAGAATATCAAGGCACGCACGAACAATTAATTGATGAAAATACTTTTTATAAATGTCAGAAATATATTAAGACCGGAAACAAGGGCGATAATATTTCGGCTAGCACTCCAAACGAAACATTTCCGCTCCGCCATTTTATTTTATGTACGCATTGTAATCGGCCAATAACCGCTTGTATGTCTAAAAGTAAAACTGGAAAACTCTATCCGTTCTATAAATGCTATAACAAAGACTGCCACGGCCTAAAATCTATGTCCAAAGATAAACTGGAGGGAGAGTTTATGTGTTATCTAAGAAAAATAACGCCTACTGTAGAATGGCTAAAAAGTTTTAAGAAAGTATTATTAGAAGTAGTTAAAAATAGAAGTGGGCTTTTAGCAAATAATTATAAGTTAGCTCAAGAAAAACTTGTTAAGCTCCAGGCCGAAAAAACAAAACTGATTGAAATGAAGAAAAGAGATTTATTAGATGATGAAGACTTTAAAAACGAAATAGAAAAAGTAAAACAAGCCATTAGCGAAACTCAGACTATCGCCTGCGATCAGCCGGTTAGCAAAATAAACCTAAGTAAAGAAATAGACAAAGTTTGCAAAGTCATTTCCGGTCTCGCCAATTCTTATAAAAATGCGACTTATCAAGAAAAACTGAAATTACAGAGTTTGATTTTTACAAAAAAACCAACTTTTGATTTTACAAAAAATCAAACCCCTAAACTTTCGCTAATTTTACAAAACAAAAGAGAGCTAGCAAGTGCTAGTTCCCCGATAGTAGTCCCTAGGGGAATCGAACCCCTGTTACCAGGATGAAAACCTGATGTCCTAACCACTAGACGAAGGGACCGGCAAATATAAATAAGATTAAGGATATTCCTTAATCGCAAGATTATTTTATATATTTTTAAAAATCTTGTCAATCCGCCCTCTAACCCGCCATTCCAACCGCCAAACCTATAATTTAATGCTATAATATAACAACAAATAGTCAAACCCTAAAAGACTCTTTATCGTCCAAAATTAGTTCCGAACCAACAGACCTAATCTTGATTTTAATCATAAAAACATTTAGGATTATTAAGATGAATAAACACAAAAACGCCATAATCTTAGCGATAGAATCGAGCTGCGATGAAAGCGCCGCTTCGATTGTCACAGCCGACCCAAAAACCGGCCGTCTTCAAGTATTATCCAATATCATTTCCTCACAGATTGCCATCCATAAAAAATACGGTGGCGTCGTCCCGGAAATCGCCGCGCGCGAACATGTCTTAAATCTCTTGCCGGTTATTAATGAGGCTTTAATAAAAGCCAGAATCGCCCCGAAAGATTTAACGGCAATAGCGGTAACCAAGGGCCCGGGGCTCATAACTTCCCTTATCGCCGGCGCGGAAACCGCTCGAGCTCTCGCTTTCGCTTGGAAAAAACCGTTGATAGAAGTTAACCATATCGCCGGTCATATTTATGCGAATTTTATAAACCCGGTCACGCCAATTAAATTCCCGGCCGTCATCCTGACGATTTCCGGCGGGCACACGATCCTGCTTATAATGAAAAAATCCGGAAAAATAAAAATAATCGGCGAAACCCGCGATGATGCTGCCGGCGAGGCTTATGATAAAGCCTCTAAAATGATGGGGCTCGGCTATCCGGGCGGACCGATCGTGTCCGAACTGGCCGCGGAATATGGAAAAAAACTAACTAATTTAAAACTTCCCCGCCCGATGCTTAATTCTCCGGATTTTGATTTTTCTTTTTCCGGCTTAAAAACCGCCTTGCTATATGAATTAAAAAAAGACCCTAATTGGAAAAACCGGATTCCGGAATATTGTTCTGACTACCAGCAAGCGATTATTGACGTTCTGATTCATAAAACGCTTAAGGCGGCTCTAAAATTCAAAACTAAAACCGTTATGATTTCCGGCGGAGTAAGCGCCAATAACGAATTGCGAGCGCAAATGGCCAAAGCCGTTAAAACTAAGACTAAAAACATCAATTTCTTAATACCGGCCAAAGACTATACCACCGACAATGCCGCTATGATCGCGGCGGCGGCTTTTTATAAGTTAAAAAAGAATAAATTGATTGATTTTAAAAAATTAAGAGTTAATGCCAGTCTGGAACTGAAATAAGACCGAAATAGAACTGTTTACAACCCAAAAGATATGAGCTAAAATTCAAATAATAAGACGATCAGCTAATTCTAAAAATTGGCTAAAGTTTAGGGCTTGGTGGCGAAGTGGTCTAACGCTGCAGTTTGCAAAACTGCCATTCGTGGGTTCAACTCCCACCCAAGCCTCACAAAGATAATATCCTCTCTCGGATATTATTTTTTTATCGACAAAATAATACCCTAAAACTGTGGATAACTTGTGTTTTTTGTGTATAAAATAATACTTTAAGTCCAAAATAGCGTGGACTTAAAAACTAAAAACAAACAAAAAATTAGTATAATTCATTTAATATTAAATAAAAACATAAAAAATAGCATATTTAAGTCTACAGTATTTGACTCTCATATTTAAAAGTGCTATAATAGGTACAGATTCTTTAACTAGCTTCATTTCTTAAAGCCAACGCTAACGTGGCGAAGAAAAATTACCGAGCAAATTACTAAGTGCTAATCAAAATCAATAAAATTTGATAAAAGTCAAAAAGAAATTTTTACCAAATTTTATTAAAAATTAGCAAAAATAATCAAAATAAACTTTAATTTGCTAGGAGCTGGTAAGAATATGCTCTTTAAGTTAGCAGAGATGCTTCAAATCCTCGATAAAGACAATCCGAAAAGGATTACAGATTGGGGATGAGGCTCACATGTCGCCTATTATTTATAACTTTATTTTTATATAAAGAGAGGCCCATTGTGGGCCTCTTTTTTAAAAAACGCTAATATTCCTATTAAACTATAATCTGACCACCTAAAAATATTTGGCAAAAAACAAAATTATCGCTATACTGGCGATACATATACAATTATTATGTCATTATCAATCGGAATCGTCGGCCTGCCGAACGTCGGCAAGTCCACTTTATTCAATATTTTAACTAAAAAAGGCGTAGAAGCGGCTAATTACCCCTTCTGTACCATTGATCCGAATGTCGGAGTCGTCAAGGTTCCTGATTTTCGTTTGGACAAGCTTGCGGCTATTTCTAAGCCGGTCAAAGTTATCCCCACCACGATTGAGTTTGTAGATATCGCCGGCCTTGTCGCCGGCGCGTCCAAGGGAGAGGGACTTGGTAATCAATTTTTGGCTCATATTAGAGAATGCGATGCTATTTGCGAGGTTATCCGTGACTTTAAAGATGGGAATGTTATCCATGTCGAAGGACGCGTCAATCCGAAAGAAGATAAGGAAACAATCAATATAGAGCTAATATTTGCTGATTTAGCGACTATTGAAAAGCGTCTAGACAAAACCCGCCGCGAAGCTAAAAGCGGAGATAAGGAAATTATCGCTAATAATAAGGTTTTAGAAAAAATATACGAACATCTGGCCGCCGGCAAAGCGGTCCGCGAGCTGATTTTTGATGACGAAGAAATGGTTTTTGTGAGAACTTTAAATCTTTTGACCATCAAACCGATTATTTATCTTTTAAATATAGATGAAGGCCATTCCGGTGACGTCCTCCCGGGATTGAAGGAGCCGGTTATTAAAATTAATGTAAAATTAGAGGAAGAAATCACTAATTTACCGGAAGAAGAACAAGCGGAATACATAAAAGAGCTAGGATTAGAGCAAAGTGGCCTGGATAAGCTTATCCAAAACGCCTATAAAACCTTGGGGCTGGAAACATTTTTTACGACCGGGGCGGACGAAACCAGGGCCTGGACAATAAAAATAGGCACTAAAGCGCCAAGCGCGGCCGGCGCTATCCATACTGATTTTATTAAAGGATTTATCAGAGCCGAAGTTATAAACTGGGAAAAATTCGTGGACTGCGGAAGCGAGGCTAAAGCCAAAGAATTGGGCTTAATCAGAACCGAAGGTAAGGATTATATTTTCCAAGACGGTGATGTCGCTAATTTTTTGGTTAACAGATAAATTCATTGATAGACGAAAGTTAAATAATACCGAAAAAGAGCCCACGAGGCTCTTTTTTGATCTACCGGTAATTTTTAACCATTAAGCCCAATAATTTTTAACAACTATATTTTTTCCAGCACCACCACTTCCCGATAGACTTTCTGGCCGGGACGACCGTAGATGATGGTATCGCGATTATATTTCTTGATAAATTCGCTGCCTCGGAACGATTCCGGAATCATATTAAGCAGTTTAAAGCCGGAATAATCCGGAGTCATCGGTCGCTCGCCATAAAACATCGGCCAAATCATAACGACGCGGCCGCCGCGTTTCAAGACTTTATAAAATTCCTTCAATGATTCGCTATAGAGCTCCTCAAGATTGCTAATAACGGTTTTAAAAGCGATCAGACCTCTCTGCGGACCGAGATAGGGCTCGGTAATAACCGCGTGGACGGACTCGCTTTTGATAAATTTAGACAGGTCCAAAGCGTTCTTCACGAATAGCTTTAATTTAATGTCTTCCACTTTATATAATTCCTTGGTCCAATTGATGTTCTGGCGCGTATTCTCAACCGCCTTCGCCGATATATCAGAACCGAACAGATGCTTATAACCCAATAGTATCGCCTCGCTTAAAACCGTGCCCGAACCGCAGAAAGGATCAATGATGACGGCGTTAAAATCGTTTACTTGCGCCAAATTAATCATAATCTGCGCCAGTTTCGGCGGCAACATGCCGCTCATATCGTCGCGCGCCGGCCTACCAAAATCGCGTAAGCTCAAATCTTTAAACGGCTGGACCGCCAAGGTAACGCCCAGCAAAATATTATCGCCATCCCCGACTAAAATTATTTCCGCTCCATTCTTTAAAAGCTTATTTTGAGCGACAACGACGCTGGATAAAGTTTTTTCACGGCTAATGACGAAACGCGAACTGATTTTAGCTTCACTAAAATATTTTTTTAGTTTCAAACCCAAATCTTTTTTATTAAAAGTCCGTTTGCCGTAATCGGAAAAACCGAAATTAAATTTGCTGCCCGTTCCCGCCGCTTGTCTCTCAACCGCGATCCTCCTTATTTCCGCTTCCAAATTCCTATCGTCACCGGATTTTATTTCCGATTCTATCCGGCCGATTTTGATTATCCCTCCCAAGCGCTTGATTAAATTTTCCGCCGCTATCTCTCGCGGCGAATCAACGACTAAAAAATCCGTCGCCAGCAAGCGCGGATCATTAAAATCTATTACCGCCGTGAGTTCGGCGACTGATAAAGCGGTGTTAGTCCCGAGAACGAAGAAATATTTCATAATATAACAATATAATAGTTTCGAAAATAAGTATAGGCGCGACATTTTAACTTTGCCTTTACAATAATAAAAGCGCTCTTGTAATTTCCAACTCTTTATGATAAATTAAGGCTATAAGTTAATATTTGCTAATATCTTTCCCATATTCCGACCTTAGAGTCGAGATAATTCCGCTAATAATAGGTGGAATTAAAGGTATTCTTTTTAACCCAAGTTAAACAAGAATGCTTGGGATTTTGTTTAATTAAGGACATAAAGAAATTCTTTAGAAAAAATTTAAATAATTTTTAATGCCCGTAGATTATAATAACTATGTCAAAAACCAAAACAACTGGGGTAACCCATTATGAGATCCTCTTCATCATCCCGAACAGATTCACGGACGATGAAGCCAAAACCGTCAGCTCAAGCGTAGAAAAAATTATCGCGGATAACGACGGAATCGTTACCCTGCGTGAATACTGGGGCAAGAAGCGCTTAGCCTACGAAATAAAACATAATGCCTTTGGGTATTACAGTTTATTTGAATTTGATCTAGAAGGGAATAAACTGGCTAAAATCGATTCCACTCTCCGCTTATCGGCCGAAGTTTTGCGCCATCAGATTGTCGTGAAGCATGCGAAATCCGAAGCCGCAATCGCCAAGGAAGCTAAAATCCGCGTGAAAATCGATTCTAAAAAAGCCGCTGACAGTAAGAAGCAAGAAGAAAGAACAAGAGTTCCGTCCCCGTCTTCAACCGCCTCCAAGGCCGGCGACAAAGTCGACAAGAGAGTGGACTTGAAAGATTTGGACGAAAAATTAGAAGGCATTTTAAATGCCCGGGATTTAATTTAATAATTTAGTCCCCGCGCGGGACTAGTCCAAAAAAATATGAACTTAAACAAAGCCATGATCATCGGGAACTTAACCCGAGACCCGGAATTGAGAAACACTCCTTCCGGACAGAGCGTCGCTTCGTTTTCAGTCGCGACTAATTTAGTCTGGACGGATCAAAGCGGCCAGCAGCAAAAAAAGGCGGAATTCCATAATGTTATCGCTTGGCGCAAACTCGCGGAAATCTGTTCTAAATATCTCCATAAAGGATCCAAAGTCTTTATCGAGGGACGTCTGCAAACGACCGACTGGACCGGTCAAGACGGCGTCAAGCGCTATCGCACGGAAATCGTCGCCGAGAATATGATTATGCTTGATTCAAAAGGCGGAGCGGTCAGCGGTAATTACAGCGCCCCGAAAACCGGCGCTAATGCCAGCGAGCCGATAATTGAAATCCCGGAAGAACCGGCGGACGACGAAGAAATCCGCGTGGAGAATATCCCCTTCTAAATAAAAAATAAATATGACCAACAAAAAAATTAAAGAATGCTATTTTTGCGTTAACAACCTGGAAGTTGACTATAAAGATACCCGCACGCTGCGCCGTTTCGTTAATTTCTACATGAAAATCTTACCGGGCGCCCGGACCGGCGTCTGCGCTTGGCACCAAAGAAAATTATCTGACGCCGTTAAGCGTTCCCGCGTGATGGCGCTTTTATCCGCGACTCACAAATAATTTAGGCCGACACTTATGCTGAATTTTAACGAAATTAAGACCGGGTGCATCATTAAGGTCAATAATGAACCGTTCATCATCATTAAAACCGATCATCATAAGATGGGCCGAGGCGGGGCGGTCTTAAAGATAAAATGCCGCAACCTTATCAACGGCAATATTTTGGAAAGGACTTATCAAGGCGCGGAAAAAGCCGAGGGAGCGGAAACGGAAACTAAAAAAGCCAACTTCATGTATAAAGACCAGGAAGAAGCTTATTTCATGGATAACGGTAATTACGAACAATTTAATCTGCCCCTGGAAGAAATCGGCGAATCCGTTCAATTCTTGAAAGAGGGCGTCGATGTTGATGTCTTATATTTTGAAAACCGTCCGGTTTCCATCAGCTTGCCGATTAAGATGGACTTTAAAGTCACGAGCGCTCCTCCGAGCGTTAAAGGCAATTCCGCCGGCAACGTCAATAAGCAGGTAGAAATAGAAACCGGCGCTTTAATAGGCGTTCCCTTATTCATCAACGAAGGCGATATGATTAGAATCAATACCGATACCGGTGAGTACGTGGAAAGAGCCAATTAAAACCTCCTGAAACTGCTCCCGCTCGGGGGCAGTTTTTTAGTCAAAATCTTTTGTTAGTTTAGACGCCTGATGATATAATAATTATGTAAATAAACCAGCCGCTACAAAATAATAAACGGCTGTTAATAAGCAAAGTTACTCTATGACTTTCATAATCGTCATCGCCGCCACCTTATTCCTGGGGCTAGCCTTAACTCGGCTGAACTGGGCGGTTTTGTTGATTGTCACCGCCTTGCCGACCTATCTGATTCGCTTTAAGCTTTTGGGATTGCCGCTGACGTTTTTGGAAATAATGATACTTATCGCTTTTACCGTCTGGTTCTTCAAGGCCTTCTGGCCGGGATTTAAAA
>Ga0268276_1000572_pt1 | contig 42313 bp, 41 predicted proteins | sample saktaG_4_FD_190145 | JGI IMG/M metagenome (GOLD analysis project Ga0268276, IMG submission 190145) | Saline water microbial communities from Sakinaw Lake, British Columbia, Canada - sak_2010_1_5_45m | ecosystem: Environmental > Aquatic > Non-marine Saline and Alkaline > Saline ...
ATTGAAGAGATGGATGATGAGATCAATAAAAAAATAATTGATTTAAATCTTAACAGCACAATCATGAGCTGTAGGACATTTACTCCTCAATTTAAAAATCAGGGCTATGGAAAGATAATTAACGTAGCAAGCGCTTGTGATAGGAGAGCATGGCCGGGATGGTCTGTATATTCCGCAGCCAAAGCTGCAATTAACTCATTTACCCGTTGCCTGTATACAGAATTAAGGCCACACGGCATCTGTGTAATGCTTTTAGTTCCCGGAGGTTCTAATACAGGTTTTCAGAATGCCGCAGAAAATGTCGCCAAGTTTGAATGGGACGAAGGACAGGCAGTACGGCCGGAACATTTTGCAGATACGGTATACCAGGCCTGCGCCCTGGCAAAGGGCGGCTGTGTTACTGAAATGGTTATTTATGGATTAGCTCAGGATGTCAGCGGATATTAAAAAATTTCAAATTTAAAAGCAAGGTGAGGAAATTGACAGAGGATTGTATTTTAAAAGCTGAAGGCATTTCAAAAGCTTTTCCAGGCACCAAGGCATTGTCCTGTGTAAAAATCGAGGTGAAAGCAGGCGAGGTGCACGCTCTGGTAGGTGAAAATGGTGTTAATGTTGTGACCAAGGATAATGTAGATTCCTTCTATGTGAAATAATTTACAAGATATTTTTAGTCGGGTTGTTGGTACTATGATTTAAATGGTTAATACCGTATCAGCCAAGAAGTTTGTCCTACTGATACGGTATTTTTCCAAAACTGAAGTGTATTATAAATATTTTTATATTCTAAATAAATCAATATATACCAAATTGAGGGTTTAAACTATAAGGTATTAATTTATTAAGGGTTTCACTTATTAAGATTTAGGGTTAATTTAAAAAATATGGAAAAAAATAAAATTAAAAATAACTATATGTTGTGCATTGACAATGGGTTGAGTGTCGGCAAGGCAGCCCTTATTGATGCATCCGGTAACATCGCAGGTGTTTCAGCTTTTAAAAACAAGATAATAAATGATGGATGTTTCAGCGAAGTGGACATGGAATTGCTTTACAAAAAAACAACGCAAGTCATTAAAGATGTCATAATAAATACAGCTGTCCATCCTTCACAAATAATTTCAGTAGCAAACAGCGGGCATGGTGGTGGAATTTATCCGGTAGACAGTACCGGCAATCCTGTTAGAAATGCAATAACTTCCATGGATCCCAGGGGCGAGTGCCTGATAGTCAGGTGGAAAAAGGAGGGTATTGACAGTTATTCAAAGACTTATACAAATATGTGGAACGGACAGGCTATACCGCTTCTTTGCTGGTTAAAAGAAAATGAAAGGAAAAATTATGACAGGATAGTAAAAATACTTTTCTGCAAGGATTGGATAAAGTTTAAACTCACGGGAAAGTATTCAACCGATTTTACAGATGCAAGCAATGCAGGAGTTATTAACCTTGAAACAAAAAATTATGATCCTGACCTTTATAAGCTTTACGGCATTGAAGAAACCTTTGAAAGATTGCCGGGGTTAGATAGAAGCGAAGAAATAATAGGCCATATTACCGCTACGGCATCGGCAGAAACAGGTTTAAATGAAGGCACACCCGTAACCGGCGGGATTGTAGATTTTATCGCTTGCCTTCTTGGAAGCGGACTGTATGACGGCAGCGCTTATTCCATAGTTTCCGGTACCTGGAGCATCAATTCGGCAGTTAAAAGCAAATTGTCAGCCAGCCCTGAAATAATGGGAACTCTTTTATTTCCGGATAACAAAAATTTTTTAGCTATGGATACAAGCCCCACTTCGGCAGTAAATCTTGAATGGTTCTTGAGCGATATCCTTGAAAAGCTGGGTCTTAATATGGACCGTAAACAGGTATATAAAAAAATTGATGAAGAAATCGAAAAAATAGATGTCAGTAAGTCAAACATCTTTTATTATCCTTTTATATACAGGTCAAAGCTGTCAAAAAAAATGGAGGGGACAATTATTGGATTTAATGCATCCCACAATGTCTACAACCTTATTTATTCCATATATGAAGGAGTAGTTTTTGCACATATTATGCACATAAATAACCTCAAAAAAGGCGGCATAAACTGTAATAGGGCTGTCATTTCAGGAGGCGCTACTAACAGTAATTTATGGTGCCAGATATTTTCGGATATATTGAACATGGAAGTGATAACCACATCTACCAAAGAGGTCGGTGTTCTTGGACTGGCAATCGGGCAGGCAGTCGGGATGGGTATTTATAAGAACTTTAAAGAAGCTATAGAAAACATGGTTTGCATAAAATCTGTTTACAGGCCTGATTCGCTAAAGAACAGCTTATATATGAAAAGATTTAAAGAATTCGAACGAATAATGCAATTGCTTGATGGGTAACTTTACCGATAACCTTAGGGAATTTTTTAGCAAATTAAGAAAATTTCTTAAAGGTAAAAGGTAAAAGAAAAAGACTATTTAAGGGTAAAAAATGGATTTATTATTAGGTCAGGGTATAGGATTTACAAGCATAAAAGAAAATATTTTTGATTTGAAGGGGAAGTTGGGCTCAGGAGAAAACAGGGTTGCTGTCCTGTCTCACCCTGATAATGAGGTATGGAAAATATTAATTTAATTTAAATTTTATAAAGAATAGGAAAGTAAAAGAAATGTACGAAAAGGAAAAACAGGAAATAATAAAAGCAGCATTGCTTCTGAAGGAATACAAGCTGATTGCTCTTTCAGGAGGCAATGTCAGTATGAGGACCCCTGAAGGCCATATAATAGCAACCCCATCCGGTATGCTTTATGAGACTATGGTAACAGATGATGTCGTGGTGCTGGGTATAGAGGGAAATACCATAGAAGGCAAAAGAAAGGTATCTGTAGATATAGAAGCGATTCTTTATATTCTAAAAAATATGCCCCAGGTAAATGCAGTCATTCATACCCACCAGGTTTATGCTTCAGCAGTGGGGTTAGTTGAAGATGTGCTTCCGGCGGCAGTCACTACTCTGCCTAATGCATGCCTGGGCTCAATAACGGTGGCACCTTTCAGCTCATCAGCAAGCCTTGAAATGGGCATTACTGTGGTTAAATATATAAACAATAAAAGAGCGGTGATTTTAAAAAATCATGGCGTTATTACAGTTGGAGGAACACTCAAAGAGGCATTATATTCAGCAGTTTACCTTGAGGATGCCGCAAAGACATACATCATGGCAAAAGCAATTGGTGTTCCAAGCATTCTTACAGAAGAACAGGTGGAAGAAGCAGTCGGAAAATTTAAACCGGGTACTTACGGGCAGAGTTAAATGGTGAAATCTAATGACAGTATGTAAAAATAATAATTTTTCTATAGGACTATATGAAAAAGCGCTTCCCGAAAGTCTTGACTGGGATGAAAGGCTTATCCTTGCGCGAGATGCGGGTTACAGTTTCATGGAAATATCCATTGATGAGACAGATGAGAGGATTGAAAGGCTCAAGTGGGATATGGCTAAAAAGAAAACCTTAAGGGAAATTACTGAAAATACCGGGGTTCCTTTGTTGACCATGTGCTTAAGCGGCAACAGACGGTTTCCGATAGGAAGTTCATTTGGCGATATTCAAAAAAAAGGAATGGAAATGATTATCGATGCCATATGGTTTGCATCACATTTGGGCATCAGAATTGTGCAGCTTGCAGCCTATGATGTTGTTGTCGGGGAAAAGAGCACCGAACTTTCCAGGGAAGCTTTTGGTATTAATCTCAGAAAGAGCATAAATCTTGCAGCCACTCTTGGAGTCATGCTTGCTATAGAGAATGTAGACAATGAATTTGGGGATTCATTTGATAAAATAATGCCCTATATAAAAGCCATCAATTCACCATGGTTACAGATATATCCTGATTTCGGGAATCTGGCAGCTATGAATCAGGATGTTGAAAAACAATTAAGAACATATGCCGGCCACATTGCTGCAATACATGTAAAAGATACCAAGCCGGGGATTGTCCGCAATATTGCTTTTGGCGAAGGGACAGTTGACTTTTTATCTGCATTTAGTATATTAAAAAGTATTGGCTTTAACGGATCTTTTCTCCTTGAGATGTGGGCTGATGATAAAAAAGATAATTTTGCAATAATAAAGAATTCAAGGGAATGGATTGTTGAGAAATTAAGGCAAACGTCTTATTTTCCGGTTAATCATTATTATTTAATCACGCAATGAAAAAGCTTAAATATTTAGATATAATGGAGAAGAAAATGAAATATGATGAACAGTTGTTGCTGACGTTCCTTGAAAAGATGTACCTGATACGCAGATTTGAACAAAAAGTCTACGAATTTGCTGAAAGGGGACTGGTTTTTGGTTCAACTCATCTTGGTATAGGAGAGGAAGCAACCTCAGTAGGAACAATAATGAACTTAAATAAAGATGATTATATGATAGCTACTCATAGAGGTCACGGCCAGGAGCTTATGAAGGGTACTTCTGTTAACCAGATGATGGCTGAAATGTTAGGTAAGGAGACAGGCATCTGCAAAGGCAGGGTAGGTTCCATGCATGTTACCGACAGGTCGGTAAACAATCTTGGTGCCCAAGGCATTATTGGCGCATCTTTTCCTATTTCAATCGGAGTAGGGCTTGCAATAAAGATTAAAAACTTAGATGGCAGGATCCTGATGAGCTTTTTTGGTGACGGTTCCACCAATCAGGGGAATTTCTATGAAAGCTTAAACTTTGCAGATATCTGGAAAGTGCCGGTGCTTTTTATATGTGTGAACAATTTGTACGGTATGGGCACTCACTACTGCCGCACATGCAATATCGAGGTATATAAAAAAGCTAATTTTTTCAATATAGCCTCCGATGTTGCTGATGGGAATGATGTAGTAGAAGTATATGAAAAGACAGCTAAACTCGTAGAGATGGTCAGAAAAGAAAGACGGGCTGCCCTACTTGAACTGAGAACCTACAGGACAATAGGCCATTCTGCATTTGACAAACACCCTTACAGGACAAAAGAAGAAATCGAAGAGTGGAAAAAACTTGACCCTATTATAAGAGTTGAAGAAAAGCTTAAAGCAGCAGAATCAGAGGAAAAAATCAAAGATGTAAAGAAAAAGGTTGATGAGTTAATCGAGCAGGCAGGTAAATTTGCCATGGAGAGCAACTATCCTAAGTTTGACGCGTCAATGGAACAATAAGTAAAATAAAATTTAGCTTAAAAAAGGAAAGATTTAAAAAAGGAAAGATTTAAAATGAGAGAGATTTCATATTCAGAAGCATTAAGAGAGGCAATACGGGAAGAAATGCTAAAAGACAAAAATGTTATTATGATAGGCGAAGAAATAGGGCTTGGTTATGGTGGAGTTTTTGGAGTATCAAGGGGACTCTATGATGAGTTCGGACCAAACCAGATAATAGATACCCCCATTGCGGAAAATTCCATAATGGGTGCAGGTATTGGTACTGCACTTATGGGCATGAAACCCATCCTTGAGATGATGTTTTCAGATTTTATTGCGGTCTGTTTTGACGGAGTTTTAAACCAGGCAGCAAAGATGAAGTTTATGACAGCAGGCCAGTACAGCCTTAACCTTGTTATAAGGCTTCCCGGCGGAGAAGGTGCAGGCACAGGCCCTCATCATTCACAATGCCTCGAATCCCTGTTTATGACCATCCCCGGAATAAAAATAGTCAATCCTTCAAATGCATATGATGCAAAGGGTCTTTTAAAAACCTGTATAAATCTTGGCGAGCCGGTGCTGTTTTTTGAGCACAAAAAGCTTTACAAGACCAAATCAGAAGTACCCGAAGAAGAATATAGCATACCGCTTGGTAAGGGAAGAATTGTAAGGCAGGGAAAAGACTTAACACTTGTAGCGCTCTCATATATGGTAAATGTAGCAATTGCTTCTGCTGATGAGCTTAAAGAAAAGTATAATATTGACGTCGAGATAATAGACCCAAGGACTTTAGTTCCCCTCGATATAGAGATAATAGCAAACTCAGTTAAAAAGACGTCAAGGCTAGCTATACTTGAAGAGTCCTATCTTCGTGGGGGTATAGGGGCTGAGATCGGTTCGATAATATGTGAAAAATATATGGACTATCTTGACTCTCCGATAAAGAAAATAGCATCAAAAAATGTCCCGATTCCGATGCCTGCCTCCCTTGCAAATGAAGTGATACCAAATAAAGACAGGGTGGTAAAAGAGATCAGGGAAATGTTTGCGGGTTAGTGCCTTTTAAAAAAAACAGATTTTAAAAATATACGTACAAATGTACATATAAGTACAAAATTTCAATTAATTATTGACATTGCATAAAATTAATTGTATATTATGTACAATTAAACAATAATATTTAAAATAAATATAATATTGTTTCTGATTAATCATAGGCTTTATTTAAATTAAGATTGGCGGGATTGACTTGGATAAAAAAGATATAATATTTAAAATACTCAAATATTATTATACCGATAACCTTACCCAGGTTGAGATTGCCTCCAAATTAAATATCACCCGGGTTGCTGTTTCAAGGTATTTATCCAAGGCTAAAAAAGCTGGACTGATAGAGTTTAAGATAAAATATCCTGCAAATTTTACGATGGATAAATATGAAAAAATCGAGCTTGAGCTGAAAAAGACTTTTAATTTGAAAGAATGCATAATAGTGTCTTCACATGATAATCCAATGGAAACTTTACAGGAATTATCATACAGGCTTGTTGAACTGTTTGATAAGATTGTCACCAATAATACGTTTCTTGGAGTTGGATGGGGGGCAACACTTGAAAAAATAGCAAACCTAATGGAGATAGATGAGAAAAAAAAGACCAAGGTTATTCCTTTAGTCGGAGGTTATGGAAGATTATTTGATGACGGGCATTCAAATAATATTGCCAAACTGATTTCTGAAAAATTCAATGGCACCTGCTATGTGGTCAATATCCCTGCATTATTAGATACAAAAGAAATAAAGGAATCAATTGAAAAAGACAGTGCTGCAATAGAAATATTCAAGCTTGCAAAAAGAGTAGACACAGCAATCCTTTGCATGGGTGATTTAACCACAGAAAGCAGCCTGTACAAAACTGAGCAGCTTAACCTTGAAGACCTTGATTACCTGACGGGGCTTGGTGTTGCCGGTGATATAAATTATATTTTCATTGATAAAGAAGGCAATTTCGTTCCAAACGAGATCAGCCAAAGACTTACAAATATATTTCCCCTTGAACTTATGAAGTCGACAAAAAATGTCATTGGAATTGCTATCGGAGCCAGAAAAGCTAAGATAATTCGTGCAGTTTTAAAGGGAAATCTGATTAATACACTTCTAACTGATATAGACGCTGCAACCGAAGTCATGAACTTTAAATAATCTTTTATTTAGAACCCATTTTTTTATATGACATATAAATGATTTTTAATTTTTTTATTTATTATTTTTTAGATCCAATTACAGTAATTAAATAATGATAATTTTTTGGGATTTTTAATTTCTTTTGCCAGACATCTTATAATCATTTCCTTTACATGGGAATCGCTAATTTTTTTATGAACCTGTGCCATATTTAAAACATCTCTTTTTGTATCTAAATTATAGCTATCTAACCTTCGATTTATATTCATAATTCCCGATTAAAACAAACAATTTTAGCCTTTTTTTGGTCACTACAACCTTTAAAGTTTAAGGTGTATTTTTTTTAGAGGATCCTTTATCTCAAGCAGATTATATATTTTACGGTGTATTTCCTCCGGAGCCGATGAAACCCTGATATGATGAATGCCGCCATCTTTATCAGTCATAATAACTGTAGTTCTCATATGTGTATGGCGTCATATGAAAGTGCCTCCCACGCGTCATTTCCTACAATCTCAGGCCCCAGGGTTCTACAAGAAGTGGTTGCCACTTTTTCCAGGTCTATGGTTAGCAGTTTACCCTTTATTTGTTCTTTTTTGGCTCTTACTTTGTAAAACTGGTAGTTTCTCATAGCAGAAGCTGCTGCAGCAGCAATTTTTCATCCTCCAGTAAGCTTTCCTGACCGGATAGCTTTTCCTCAAGAGCAAAGGCAAGCCTTCTCCAGTCTGATTTGGAAATATCAAGTCTTCCAAGATTCATTACTATTCTCTGTCTGGGTCCGGTTTGGCTTCTGTAGGGCTCAACCAGCCGATGCTTTATATAGACTGCAGCTGTCTTTTTATTTATAGTTTTATACTCCCTGATAAACATAAAACTGTTTTATTATTAAACAAACTTAGTGTCAATATATATTTTATATATATTATTAATTAGGTCACTACATTTAGATTTGGATAGTATAATCGTGCTCAAGTTGTACTCATTTGTGAATAAAATAGGCTAAATTCATTTCATTTTTTAAATTACATCAATGTTTTAACTTTTTAATGATAAATCAAAAGAATCAAAAGAACTTCTTGACAATGGTAACATGCGATATATAATAAAATATGATATTATAAACATTAGTTATTAATAACAAATTATTACTTAAATCTTGTTTTGATATGATTTTATCCTAAAAGTATTTTTTATGTATAATAAATATTTTTCTAAAGTTAAAATCGTTAAAAAGTTGAAGCAACCTTTATTTTATTTATTTTCGTATGAGAGGTGTAATGAATAAATCATTAGTATCTATAAAAAAACTCAGAAGCATAGATAATATAGTAGAAGTCAGAGAAGCAATTTGGGAAGCTGTTGATTTAATAGGTGGTTTAGAGGAAGCATTTAGAAGATCTGATAGAGTTCTTATTAAACCAAACTTATTGATGCCTATGAATTACCGGGATGGTGGAGTCACAAATCCTATAGTAGTTGAGGCAGTAATTGACATATTACAGGATTTTGGAATTAAGAAAATAATTATAGGTGAAGGAGCTGTAGTTGGAGAAAAAACTCTAAAATGTTTTGAGGCAACAGGTTTGGATAAAATTGCTGAGAGGAAAAATGTTTTAATTGTTGATTTAAAAAAAGACAAGTTTGTTCCCATGAGTATAACAAATGGAAAGGTATTTAGAATCTTAAAAATTCCAGAAATTGTGGCTAATGCAGATGCTGTTATAAATATACCTGTATTAAAAACGCATGATATATTTCCAGTATCTCTGGGTCTTAAAAACATGAAAGGAGTAATTCATGAAAATGATAAGCAAAGGTTCCATTCTCTTGATTTAGCCCAATGTATTGTAGATTTAAATAAGCTTGTCCTACCAAGACTAACGATAATAGATGGTACTATTGGAATGGAAGGCTTGGGACCTGTATATGGAACACCTGCAAATATGGGTATCATTATAGCATCGAATGATACAGTTGCAGCAGATACTATTGGTTCAATGGTAATGGGAATAAATCCTTTTGATACCAAATATATTAAACTTGCAGCTGAGCAAGAACTTGGCAATGCTTATATTTCTAAAATAGAAGTATTGGGAAATTCTATAAAAGAAGTCCAGAAGAAATTTAAAAGAATCAAGCTGGAAGACATATTAAAATCGAGAGAATTTAGGGATTTTGGAATCAAGATAGTTGAGAAAGGTGCCTGTAGTGGATGCAAAGCTCTTATAACTTCTCTTATTACTGATGCAGTAAAAAGTGAAAAATTAGAAAAATTAAAAAATAGAGTTTTTATAATTGGACCTGAAAATAAAGCTAAAGAGTTATATCACTTAACAGGAAAAGCTGTATTTTTAGGAAATTGTACAAGAAAAATAAGAACAGACAGTGGTATTTATATAGCAGGCTGTCCACCTCATATTCTGAATGTAAAAAAAGCCCTGGGGTATACTTTAAAGGATTTCAATAATTTCACATTCATGAAAACACATTTGGAAAAATTTGGTTTTAGGGAAAGTTAAATGTTTGAATTTAAAATTACTTTATATATCAATTATAGGACTTAAAAAACATGAATGACTGGCTTAACAACCAAATAACACAGGTGGCGATACTATATTACGATAAAGACATCTCACAGAAAGAAATAGGCGAGATTATGAGACTTTCAAAAATGACCATATCTCGAATGCTGCAAAAAGCAAAAGAGATGAAGCTTGTAAGTACCAAAATAATACTGCCATTTGCGATAAACCGTGATATCGCTTCATCACTGGAAAATGTTTATAAACTTGACAAAGCTTATGTTATTAAAGTCAAGTCAGAAAACCAGATTCCTAAAGAATTAGGAAAAGCATGGTCTTTTTATATGGGTGTAATGGATTTAAACAGTAAAGTCATTGGTGTAGGCATTGGAAATACGCTAGGTTCAATGGTCGATTGCCTGACTCCAATGAACACAAAAAATACTCATGTAATACAGCTTATGGGTGGTATGGAAGATATGACTAATTTCAATCCCTTTACAATAGTTCAGGAGATAAGCAAGAAATTAAATGCAAAAGGAACTTTTCTTACATCTTATGCACTTGCAGAAAACAAAGAAATTAGAGACTCGATCATTTCTTCCAGCCAGATAGGAAGCGAGCTTAAAAAAGCAGATATGGCCATATTTGGTATAGGAGCAATAGAAAGAAGTACTGTAGTCGGATTAAACCTTGTAAACATGGAAATCATAAAACAGGTAAAACATAAAGGTGCCGTCGGAGACGTACTTGGACATTGCTTTGACGTAGAAGGCAATTTTATTGATTCAAAACTTGAAGACAGGATTGTAAGTATAAGTATAAAGCATTTAAGAAAGTTTAAGCAGCTTATAGCAATAGCGGGAGGTGATTATAAAAAGGATGTGATAAAAGGCGCACTTTTTTCAGGCATAATCAATACTATAGTAATCGATGAAAATACGGCAAGACTTATCTTATGATACTTGATGATTTAATTAACCAGGTTTAAATAATTAATTTTTATTGAAAAAGAAGCTGGAATGGTCAAAAAACAGCTTGACGAGATCGGGCTTGTAGCTGAGTTTGTAGTAAGAAAATTTGATTATAATTTCCAGAAAAAATGTGTTGAGAAAAGAGACTACGAAGAACTTGAACTTTATGTTCTGGAACTTTTAATGAAATCATAATCATATTTATCAGATCAAGGTTTGTATCGTTTAAGTTTAATTTTTTTAATAAATTTAATAATAAGAGGTTTCAATGGAAATAAAAGAAATAAATAATAATATCATGGGCAAAACAGGTTCAGGAAATTCAATCTACTGGATGATCACGTCTGAAATGGGCGCAAAAAATTTCGAATTAAGATATATAGAAATCCCTGTTGGAGGGAAAAGCAGTTATGGTAGTCATGTACACGAACATGAAGTCTTTACGGTTATAGGTGAGGGCAAAATAAAGGGTAAGGGCTATGAAAGATACTTAAAGCCAAATATGGCAGTATTCGTCCCTGGAGACGAAGAGCATCAATGGGTAAATACAGGTACAGAGCCTTTTGGCTTTATCTGTGTAGTACCCAAGGGTGCAGAAGCTGAATCCAAGCCACAAATAGGCAGATTAGAATATAAAAATATAGACAAACCGGGTGGATGTCAAAAAATACATAAATAAAATATATTAATATATTGGAGAAGGTAAAAATGTCCGAGAACAATGAACTAAAATCTAGCAATAATGGTACTGTTAAGCAACCCGTTAATGTTTTTAAGAAGTCTCTCAGCGTAAAAGCATTTCAGGGTGAGGAGGGTGATTTTTTTGAAAAAATCGGTTCAATTTGGTGCAGGTAACATCGGCAGGGGGTTCATGGGACAGCTTTTTTGGGAAGCAGGTTTCAAAACTGTTTTTATAGAAGCAAGAAAGGATATTGCAGAGCTTTTAAAAGAAAAAAAGAAGTATCCGCTTAAATTGCTTGATGCTTATAAAAAAAGGCAAGTAGATATGATCATAGATAATATTGATTGTTTACATTCTAACGATACAGATAAAATAGCTTCAGAAATAACTTTCTCTAATGTAATATGCACAGCAGTAGGAATAAAAATACTTGAGCCGATTTCACGGGTCATTGCAGAAGGTTTGAAAAAAAGGATAAAGGAAAATCCTGTTCCGGTTGATATTTATCTTTGTGAAAATACTCTTGAAGCCCCTACAATTTTAAAAGATTATGTTTACAGATACCTTAACCAGCCTGTCAGACAATGGGCAGATAAAACTATTGGTTTTGTAGGCACGATCGTTGCCAGGATGGTCCCACCTTCAAGCTCACAATTTGGTATTAAAGATCCGCTGTTTGTGGTCGCAGACGCATATCACAAATTGCCTTATGACGGGTCAGCGATAAAATCAGAGGCGCTTGAAATTGAGGGTATGCATACTGTAAATAATTTCAATGCTGAGTTTGAAAGAAAACTTTATACATATAATCTCGGACATGCTGCATTAGGATATCTTGGTTTTTTAAAGGGTTATACATTTGTTCACGAACCGTTCGCAGACCCTTTTATAGAGTCTATTTTTAATGGCGCTCTTGATGAGACCAGTGAAGCTCTTTCAAAAAAATACCCTGAAGATATAAACATGAAGCAGCAAAAGGAGATAAGAATAGATGTAATCACAAGGTTTGGAAATCCAATGCTCCAGGATACTGTCCTGAGAGTAGCACGAGACCCGATAAGAAAACTCGGATCAGATGACAGAATAATAGGCAGCATAAACCTTTGCCTTGACTATGGAATATTTCCCGAAAACATATTAAAGATATGTGCAGCAGCCTATAATTTTGACAATTCTTCAGACAGTATTGCAATAAACTTACAGAAAATGATTGCTGACTCTGGAATAGAGAAAGTGATAAAAGATATTTCAAAAATAGATCCTGATAGCAAAACAGGTAAAAAAGTAATCGAGTATTTTTATGAATTTAAAAATTTAAGAAAGGAAAAATAATGAAGGCAGCAGTATATTATGGCCCTGGAGATATTAGGGTCGAGGAAAAACCAATGCCGCTAATTGGTGATGACGATATACTGATCAAGGTGGAAGCTAGCGCAATATGTGGTACTGATTTGAGGATATATAAAAGTGGGCACCATGCCGTGCATCCTCCTCAGATCATTGGACACGAAAGTGCAGGTACTGTAGCAAAAACCGGAAAAAATGTGGAAGAATTCAAGGTGGGAGACAGGGTCGCAATAGATCCTATAGTTTCATGCGGATGGTGTTACTATTGCAGGCGTGGAATAACCAATCTTTGCTCTACATTTAAAAAGACTATTGAGTCTTTCGGATATTATTATCCAGGAGGTTTTGCAGAATATATGGCTATTCCCGGTAAAGCAATATTGAGAGGAAATTTAATACCTATTCCCGAGAGCATGTCATTTGAAGAGGCTGCTATTGCAGAACCTATGGCATGCGCACTAAACGGTCTGCTGCTTGCTAGAGTGGGGGCTGGCGATACCGTACTGGTCATTGGCGCAGGACCTGTAGGTATGATGCACGCCGGTCTTTCCAGGATACTTGGTGCGACAAAAGTAGTTCTTTCAGAATTAAGCCATAGCAGGCTGGAAATGGCAAAGAAGGCTGATATTGCAGACTATTATATAAATCCTGAAGAAGCAGACCTTAAAGAATTTCTTATGAAAATAACTGATAGTATCGGACCGGATGTAATTATGATAGCTGCACCTTCCAAGTCTTCGCAGGAGGAGTCGGTTCAGCTTGTTGCAAACCAGGGAAGGATCTGCTTTTTTGGCGGACTTCCAAAAAATGATTACATAGCCTGCCTTGATAGCAATCTTATTCATTACAAGGAGATATTCGTTCATGGCTCTTCCGGAGCCACTACAGAGCAGATTAGAATTTGTATCGAATTTATGGGCGGAAAAAGAATAGACGGTAAAAAATTCATTACCGGGACATGCAGTCTGGATGAAATACCAGAATATATGCAGGAGATAGCAGATGGAAATCACCTGAAGGTGGTAGTAAAGCCTTAAAATTTAAATGTCAAAGCCTATTAGATTAAAAAGAAAATTAAAGCGTCTAGCAAGAATCAAATAAATATTTCTACTATATGGGCATTTATTATTTAAGGATATCTAAGATTATAAAGCCCTTTATAAAAGATTTTAAACTGATTGGAAAAACATGTATTTTATTGGTGTAGATCTGGGTACCAATGGAATAAAAGCCGGTATCATAGATGAAGCAGGAAGAATTATTGGCAGCAGTTACTGGGAAACAAAGCTAATTTCCAGAAAGCCCGGTTTAATGGAACAGGATCCCCAGGATTTTGTTGCGGGCACTATTGGCATAATAAAAGAAATCCTTGAAAAAACAGAAATAAATCCGGTCCTTGTTACAGCAATATCTATAGATGGGCAAATGGGTGGAATAATAGGCATCGATGCTTATTATGGATCTATAACCGGTTACGACATGGGCCTTGATGTCAGATCAGAGAAATATAATGCTTATTTGCATGATAATTATAAGAAATTTTTAAGGACAAAAACCTGTGGTTCACCAAGAAACCTCCCGAAAATACTATGGTGGAAAAAAGAATACCCTTCTGTATATAAAAAGGTAAAGAAGTTTGTAACTTTAAATAGTTTTGTTGCAGGTAACCTTGCCGGTTTAAAAAGCGACGATGCTTTTATCGATTATACTTTACTATCTTTTTTCGGTCTTGAAGATATAAAAAAGCTGGAGTGGTCAAAAGAATTCTGTAAAATCCTTGATATAGATTCAGGGAAACTTCCTATGGTCGTAGAGCCATGGAAAATAATCGGAAGGTTTACAAAAGCTGCTGCAGAAGGTAGCGGTTTAAATGAAGGAACTTTGATAATAGCAGGAGCCGGGGATCAACCCGCAGGGCTTCTGGGAGCAGGTCTTGTAAAACCGGGGACTTTATTTGAAGTATCAGGTAGTTCGACATTACAATTTATTGCTGTTGACAGAATCGTACCGGATAATAAAAATGGTTCAGTCATGTATATCCCCTCAGTGATTGCTGATACATTTTATGCTTTTAATTATATCAACGGTGGTGGGATATGCCTTAGATGGTTCAGGGATAATTTCCTAAAAGAGTGTTTTGAAAAAGGTGGAATAGAAAAAGGTAACATTTTACAGGCAATAGAAAAAAATCTTGATAAAATACCTGCCGGTTCTGAGGGGCTTATCTTTATCCCTTATTTTGGCGGCAGACAGTGCCCGTATGACAATAAAATCAGGGGTTCGTGGATAGGTTTAAATTGGGGCCATAAGCTTGAACATCTATATAAGTCTATTCTCGAGTCTATTGGTTATGACGCCAGGGCAGGAATTGATAATATAAAAAGATTGTTTCCAAATTATTCTTTTTCAGAGATAGCCATCAGTGGTGGCGGTGCAAAAAGTGATGTTTGGAATCAGATAAAGGCAGACATCACAGGTCTGGTATATTTAAAGTCGGAAAGTTTTGAATCCAATATAAGGGGCAGTGGCATATTGGCCGGTTTTGGTTCAGGCGTAATCGGTGATATGGCCAAGGTTGCTTCAAATATAGATATAGTCGACAGAAGCAAAATATTTAAACCAGATATTAGTAACAGGAACGTATATGACAGTTATTTTAATATTTATAGAGACATATTCAAAAATACTCTTAATAAAACTTTTAATATGATATTTGAGAAAACATCTCAAGATTTCTAAAAGGAGAATTGTATGGCAAAAGAAATAAAAAATATAAGCAAAAATGACTGTACGGTATTATTACAGCAAATGATGGAAATAAGAGCTTTTGAAAATAGGGTATCCGAGCTTTTACAGAAGGATATAATTAAAGGCGCATCACATCTTTATGCAGGACAGGAAGCAGTAGCAGTGGGTGCAATGTACTGTATAACAGGAAAAGATTATATTACCTCTACTCATAGAGGACATGGGCATTGTCACGCGCATGGCGATAGTTTAGCAAAGACTGCTACGGAAAAACAGGACCATTTAAACAAAATGATGGCAGAGCTTTGCGGTCGAGTAACCGGGTATTGCAAAGGCAAGGGTGGTTCCATGCATATTGCTGATGTTGCCAAAGGCAATCTTGGTGCTACAGGAATAGTCGGAGGGCATGTACCTGTCGCAACAGGAGCAGGATTATCAATTAAACTTAAAAACGAAGATAAAGTGGTGCTTTGTTTTTTTGGCGATGGTGCTTCAAATACCGGATCTTTTTATGAATCTATAAATATGGCCTCTATATATAATTTGCCTATTGTGTTTATATGCGAAAACAATTTATATGGCATGAGTGTTCCATATAAAAAGGCTTCCAGGCTGTCAGCATTTGAAAAGGCAAAAGCTTTTGGTATAGAGACTACCAGCATTGAAGGAATGGACATCCTATCAGTTATAGAAAATATAAATCAGGCAGTCAAGGATTGCAGAGATGGCAAAGGCCCTGTTTTTATTGAAGCATTGACTTACAGGTATTTTGGCCACTCTATTAATGACCCGAAGATTTACAGGACAAAAGAGGAAGAGAAGCTATGGAGAGATAGGGATCCAATACTCAAGTTCAAATCATACCTTGTTAAAGGAGATATCATCAGTGAAGATGACTTTGAATTGCTACAGAAAGAAGTAAATAAAAAAATAGATCTTGCCACGGATTTTGCTTTAAACAAAAGTCCTTATCCTGAAAAAGAGGAATTATTTTCAGATGTTTATACGGATCTTAACCTGGATATTTCAGATATTCAAAAAGAAAAAGAACTTTGTTCAAGGGTAAAGGACAAGGAGATTATAAGGGAAATCTTTTACTGGGAAGCATTAAATGAAGCTATTAACGAGGAAATGGAAAAAGATAAGAATGTTTTCTGCATAGGTGAAGACGTGGGGGTTTATGGTGGTGCTTACAGGGTTACTAAAGGATTATATGAAAAATTTCCGGATAGGATTATAGACACGCCCATATCAGAGGCAGCTATTGCGGGGGCGTGCATAGGTGCTTCTATGACAGGGAGCAGGCCCATAGGTGAGATCATGTATATTGATTTTTCAACACTTGCAATGGACCAGCTTGTAAACCATGCAGCAAAAAATAGATATATGTTTGGTGGTAAAACTTCGGTCCCAATGGTCATGAGAAGCGAAGGCGGAACAGGGAGAAGTATAGCTGCTCACCACTCTCAATCGCTTGAATCTATGTTTTTGCACTATCCCGGGATATTTGTCGTTATGCCTGCTACACCTTATGATGCAAAAGGACTTTTAAAAACAGCTATAAGAGATAATAATCCCATAATGTTTATTGAGCATAAAATGCTTTATTCTACAAAAGGTGTGGTCCCGCAGGAGGAATACTATATACCACTGGGGGTAGCAGATATTAAAAGAGAAGGTAAAGATCTGACTATAATAACTTATTCAAGGATGGTTCTCTATTGTCTTGAGGCTTCAAGAATATTAAAAGAAGAGGGAATAGACACTGAAGTAATAGATATGAGATCCTTAAAACCATTGGACACGGAAACGATATATAATTCTGTTAAAAAAACCGGAAAAGCTGTTATAGTCTCTGAGGCTTATAAGACCTTGAATTTTGCCAGCGAGATAGCGATGCTGATAAACGAAAATGTCTTTGACTGGCTTGATGCACCTGTTTTTAGAATAACATCTGAAGATGTCCCTGTACCCATGAGTTCTGCACTTGAAAAGGAATGCGTACCATCTGTAGATAAGATCATTAATAGGATAAAAAAAGAATTATTAATATAATTTGTATTGTTAAAAAATAGGCAAATTTTATAATTATTTTAAGGATATATGCTATATTAAGTCCAATGCATATAAATGGAAAAATTTGATGGATTTCTTGTATTATAAATTGGATTATTTCCCAGAAATTAATTACGGAATTACAAAAGGAGGATTAAAATGAAATTTGAGGAAAAATATAGTTATGGGGGCTGGCCGGGTTGCATAAGATTGTCAAATGAGGAAGTTGAACTTATTATTACTACTGATATCGGACCAAGAATAATTAGATTTGGTAAAATTGGTGGACAGAACATGTTCAGAGAGTTTAAAGACCAACTTGGGAAAAAAGGTGGAGAAGAGTACCGGTTGTATGGTGGTACTAGATTCTGGCATGGCCCCGAGGCCAATCCCAGGTGTTATTTTCCAGACAATAACCCTCTTAATTATTCCTGGGACGGTAAAACCCTATCTCTTTTGCAGGAAAAAGAATCTACAACAGGAATACAGAAAGAAGTAATGATAAAATTTGCAAGTGAAAATGGTTCTGTGAAAATATCATACAGGATTCATAACAGGACACTGTGGGACATCAAGCTTGCACCCTGGATTTTGAGTATAATGAATCTTGGGGGCAGGGGTATAATTCCGCACGAGCCTTTTCAAACATGGGAGGAGAGATTGGCACCTGTAAGACCGCTGGTCTTGTGGGGTTATACAACGATGGATGATCCCAGATGGATCTGGGGAAGAAAATATATTCAACTAAGGCAGGATCACAAGTCTACCACCAGGCAGAAACTTGGTATACTTAATACCCTTGGCTGGGCCGCATATATTCTAAATGACCAGATTTTTATTAAACGTTATAATTACGAACCTGAAGCTGAATATACAGATTTTGGTGTTAATACTGAAATTTATACAGACGCAGATATATTTGAGGTTGAAACTCTCGGACCTTTGGCTAAAATAGAACCAGGCAAATACATGGATTATAAAGAAAACTGGTATCTTTTTGATGCCGTTCTTGAAGAAGAAGAGCAATCCATAGATGATAATTTGATTAGTTTGGTAGAAAAAACAAAAATACCATAAATCAGGATTTGTTTAAGTTGCTTTTAGGTTTTGTTCATTTTTCAGTGACTATCTTTGTCACCCCTAATGTTTTGATTTGTTATATTCTATTACTGCTGAGGTTTGATCTAAATGAGAGTTAAGAAATCTCCAAGCATAAAAGATGTTGCAAGGTTAGCAGGGATATCGGCAGGTTGTGTTTCAAAATATCTTTGCAAGAAGCCTTATGTCAGTAAAAATACCAGAAAGAAAATCGAACAATCAATTTTACAGCTTAACTATAAGCCAAATCTTGTAGCAAGAAGCCTGGTTTCTAAAAAAACAAACAAAATTGGTCTGATAGTGTTTGATATAAAAAATCCTTACCAGACAGAAATCTTAAGTGGCATAGAAGAATATATATACCAAAAAAATCTTAATTACAGAACATTGTTTGTAGATATGAGTATTGGTGAGGAAACCGGCGATAAATATATTGATTCTTTATTGGAAGACAGAGTAGATGGTATTCTAAGTACCTCAGATAAATTAAGCAGGGTGTGTCTTAGTTACCTTCAGGATATTAACATACCTATTATTTTTATTGGAAGGTATCCCGACCATTCTGATATGGATATCAATTTTGTAACAGTCGATAACTACATGGGTGCTTATTTATTAATTAGATATCTGATGGATCAGGGACATAGGAATATAGGATATATTTCAGGCCCGCTTGACACTCTTGTTACTCAAAACAGGTTAAAAGGTTATAAAGCTGCATTAAGTGATAGCGGTATTGACATAAGGGAAGAAAATATAATCATAGAAAAAGAGTTCAATCCCGAAAGTGGAAAAGAAGGAGCAAAAAAACTTTTTTTACTCAAAAATAAACCTTCTGCAATTTTCTGTTCAAACGATTTTGCAGCCTACGGTGTCATAGATTTTTGTTACAAGAAGAACTTGAAAATTCCTGAGGACGTTTCTATTGCAGGCTTTGATGACATCGGGTTCAGTTCAATGGATTTTGTAAATTTAACTACGGTGAGACAGCCAATTAAGGAAATGGTTGCAATAGCTACAGGAGAACTTATAAAAAAAATTGAGGGCAAAGATATAAACATTACAATTAATAAGGTATTGACCCCTGAAATAATAATAAGGGAATCAACTGCACCTGGCAAAAAAAGCATATGTTGATATTCCTAAAATCTTTAAGAATTAATATGAAATTATTGGCATACTAAGATTATAAGGTACACTAAAAAATATAATGAAGAATAAAAGATTTCATCTAAAATATAATGAAATATCATGAAAAATATTGACATATGAAAAGATATTTATTATGATATTAAATAGTTTAACGTTATACTATTGAATGTAAAAATGATTTTATAATTTGATTCATTTTCTGCTATGGAAATATTAAGGTCTCTGTTATTCATACCATCTGTAAGTATTAAAATGCTTGATAAGATAAATATGCTCAAGCCTGATGGTTTTATTCTTGATCTTGAAGACAGCATACCGGCAAACCAGAAAGAGCATGCAAGACAAAACATTTCAAGAAGTCTAAAAAACCTTACTATAAGTAAAAAAATATTCGTAAGGACCAATGATTTGGATTCACAATTATATAAAAATGATATAAAAGAGACAATTTGTGAAAAAGTAGCTGGCTTTGTGATCCCGAAATTTGAAAATATTTTAAAATTGAAAGAAGTAATAAATTTTGTTGAATCTGAAGAGAATAAAGCTGGGATAAATGCAGGAAGCATAAAAATAATTCTGATGATCGAAAGCGCCAGGGGTATAATCGAACTTAATAAATTCGAACAACTAAAAGAAAATACCAGCAGAATCATGGCATTAACAATTGGATGGGAGGATTTTTCAAGGGATATCATGGTTTTTTCCGAAATCTCAGAAGCAATGCTAGATTATATAAGATTTCAGATTCTATTATTTTCAAAAGCATATGATTGCCTGGCAATAGATACTATTTACAAGGAATTTAAAGACAGCGTTGGCCTGGAAAAACAGGTTTCAAAAATAGCTCACATGGGCTTCAACGGAAAGCTTGCTATACACCCTTCACAGATAGAAATAATAAATTGCGGATTTTTACCGTCAAAGGTTGAGTTTGAGAAAATGAACCGGCTGCTTGAAAACAGGCAAAGAATTGAAAAAGAGGGTGCTGTTAGTATTAATGGGGTGATGTACGACCCTCCGCATCTTAAATTGGCCCTTAAAATAAAAGAATATATTGATAATATAAATATGAAAATTATTTAGAATTGAAATAAGAATATAAACGATTTGAAAGTTTTATTATGGAAACAGTATCAGGAATGATCAAAAAAGCCCTTGTCGCGCTTAGCATATGGGAAAAAACAGGTCAGAAAAAGATAGATACGGTTATAAGGGAAATAGCAAGAACTGTTTATGATAATGCTGAAGAACTTGCAAGAATTACAGTAGATGAGACCGGTCTTGGCAATTATGAAGATAATCTGATTCAGGATAGGCGAAAATCAGAAATCATATGGTACGGCCTTAAAGGTAAAAAGTCTACAGGTATTATAAATATTGATAAGGATCTTAATATAGTAGAGATTGCAAAACCAGTTGGTGTAGTCGGGGTAATATTGCCGGTGACGATTCCCGTTACAAACTTTATGGCAAACTCAATGTTTGCTTTAAAATGTGGAAATTCTGTAATACATGCCCCACATCCCGGGGCAAAAAAAACAGTAGCAAGGACTTCTGAGCTTGTCCAGAACGCAATTGCAAAATATGATGTTCCTCTGAATCTGATTCAGGTCATAAAAGAACCAACAAAGGAATCTACACAGGAGTTGATGCGTGCAGCACATGTTATCGTTGCAACCGGTGGAATGGGTATGGTAAAAGCAGCATATTCCAGCGGAAAACCTGCTTATGGTGTTGGACCAGGCAATGTTCAGGCAATAATTGATAGGGATGTAGACATTGATGATGCTACAAAAAAGATAATAGCAGGCAGGTCATTTAATCATGGAATACCCTGTGCATCTGAACAGTCTGTTATAGTCCCTGAAGAAATGTATAACGATATAGTTGCAGCTTTTATTAAAAATGGAGCTGCATATATAGATAAAGATGAAGATATCATAAGGGTAAGTGATGCACTTTTTGATGGTGAAATACTCAGAAAAGAGCTAATTGGAAAATCAGCATACGAAGTCACTGTAAATGCCCAGATAGCAGTTCCGGAAAAAATAAGGATCCTGCTAATTAGGGGCGATCTGGAGAAACAACCTGAAAAACTAAGGGTGGAAAAGTTATCTCCTGTCGTAATGATTTACAAATATGGTGATTTTTCTGAAGCAATTGAGATTGCAAAGTCAAATTTGGAAATGGATGGCAAGGGACATTCGGCAGTGATCCATTCCAACGACAGGGAACACATTGGACAGCTTGCGAATGCTCTTTATGTATCAAGGATCATCGTGAACCAGACTTGTAATTTTACTGCCGGTGGAGGTTTTTCAATAGGTTTTGCCCCCACAACGACCCTTGGCTGTGGGACATGGGAAAATAATATGCTTTCTGAAAACCTGACTTACAGGCACCTGATGAATGTGACAAGGATTGGTTATCCAATAACAGATAAAGCTCCTTCAAAGGAAGAGATCTGGGCAATTGACTAGGGAGCTTGTAGATATTTTTTATTGGTGATTTGTTTTGATTTAATCAAGTCATCATTATTAAAAACAGGAACAGTAAAATTTAAAGAAAGGAGATTAAAATGAGTGGTCTTTTAAAAACAAATATAGAGGATTTATTTTTTGAAGATTCTCCCGTTGGCAGAATGAAAAAAGAGATCTGGGAATCAAGTGATAAAGATATTGATAAGATATTGCAGGATTATGGTATTCCTACATCTCCGGAATGGTTTAAGGAAGGAACTTATCTGCAATCCACCATAAGATATAAAATTCCTGAACAAAGAAAGAAAAATGATATTGTTTTTATTCCAGTCGGTTCTACAGAGCTTCACGGCCAACATACTGTAAGTTCAATGGACACACTTTTTGTTACACAGATTCTTGAGGGTGTCAGAAGGTTTACAGCAAAAAGGGGTACTCCGATAAATATCGCATTTCCACCCCTGATATATGGTACTCACCCTTACCATCATGTAGGTCTTCCTGGGACTGTTGTAATACAAGAAGACAATACAAAAGCTTTATTGCATGATGTTATGCTGGGCTTATGGAATGATGGTTTCAGAAAACAGGTGATAATAAACAACCATGGGCAGCTCTGGATGCTTGAATCAACTATCCAGGATTTTGTTAAAAAATATCAGATACCTGGAATTTTCAGGGTTCTGGACTGGCATAGATCTGTAAGGGAATTTTTCAGAACTAAGGAAAAAGGAGGGCAATTTGATACTCCTTTCACGCATGCGGATGAGGCTGAAACATCAATAGGTCTACTTCTTTTTCCACAACTGATAGACATGAAATATGCCTGTGATACTGAGCCGGAATTTTATATTCCGGGTGGTCACATGGATACTCCAACTGATGAATATCGCAGACCTTCAAAATGGTCTGAGTGTGAAGGTCATGTAGGCCTTGAAGTCATGACAACTCCCGAAGGTGTTGTCGGATATGCAACAAAAGCCTCTGCAGAGAAGGCAAAAAGGCCAATAGCTGCCATACTAAAATACCTGACTCTTTTGAATGATGAGATTATTGAAGCATTGCCGCCAGGCAAGGTACCTCCTGTTGAAAAGACAACACTTAGAACAGAAAAAGAAATGGAACCATATTTAAGGGAGCCGTTAAGTGATGGCTGGAGGTCTGTATACGGGTTACCTAGGATAGGTTTCTGATTACAGGTAAAAATATAAGTACATATTAAAATTTTTAGATTATTTTACAGTATTGACAGTTGATTTTTAACATAATATGTTAAATATGAAGTCATGGTAAACATAGAGGGTAGATTAAGAAAAATTGCAGATGAAATAAGGCTGGAGACATTCAAAGTAATTACTGAAGCAGGTGGTGGGCATTTTGGCGGAAGCTTGTCAATAGTCGAGATACTTACAGTCCTTTATTTCTTAAAAATGAAGGTTGACCCTTCAAGACCGGGGGATGAATCCAGAGATATGTTTGTGCTTTCAAAAGGTCATGGCGGTCCTGCCCTTTACACGACTCTGGCTAAAAGAGGTTTTTTTTCGTATAACGAACTGTATGATGGTCTGGATAAACCTTTGTCCAGATTCCCCAAGCATGTTGACAGAAACATGCTGGAATCAATTGAACTGTCCACGGGTCCTCTTGGCCAGGGGCTTTCAATGGCTTGTGGTATTGCTATTTCATTAAAACAGCAGAAAAAAGTAAATATGGTCTATGTCGTGCTGAGCGATGGTGAATTAGATAGCGGTCAGGTTTGGGAAGCAGCAATGTCTGCAGCAAAATATAAGCTCGATAATATTATTGCAATAGTAGACAGAAATAATTCGCAGATCGATGGGCCCGTAGAAGAGGTAATGCCAACGGACCCACTTGATAAAAAGTGGGAAGCATTTGGATGGGAAGTTTTTAAGGCAGACGGACATTCAATAGGATCCATTATTGCAGCAATAGATTCAGCAAAAATAAAAAATTCGCAGCCAAAGATAATAATAGCCAATACAGTAAAAGGATTTGGGGTTTCTTTTATGGAAAACAGTTCGGAGTGGCACAGTGGTAAGGTAGACGAAGAACAATATAAGCTTGGGCTAAAGGAACTTCAGAGAAGGCTTAATACTTGTTGAAATAATCCTGGTTTGGTTTATTACTAAAAACAGCACATGAGTATTTATTAATAACAGATGAGCGGTTTTAATCTAATACAAACAAAAGAAGCGTATGGGGAAACCCTTCTTGAACTTGGTACCTCTAATCCGGATATATTTGTTGTGGAAGCTGATCTTATGAAGGCATCCGGTTCAAAACAGTTCATGTTAAAGTTTCCTGACAGACATATAAATGTCGGAGTCGCGGAGCAGAATCTTGTCAGTATTGCAGCAGGGTTGGCAGTAATGGGCAGGATACCTTTTGCTTGTACAATGTCAAATTTCCTTTCACAGAGGGCATGTGATCAGGTCTTTCTGGGGGCAGCATATAATGCTCTTAATGTAAAACTTGTCGGATGCTATTCCGGTTTATCACAGGGAAAAAATGGCGGGACTCATATTTCATTAATGGATTTTGCAATAATGAGGATTTTACCAAAAATGAAGGTAATCGCACCTTCAGATATAAGGGAATTGAAAGAAGTCCTGGTAACAGTTTCAAAGGATACCGGTCCCACATATATACACTTGCCCAGATCTCTTCCGGAAAATATTTTTGATTCATCCTATATTTTTAAGATTAATAATGCCTATGTTAGGGGTGACGGGGCTGACCTGACAATTATTTGCAATGGTCTGACAACTTTTATAGCATTTCGGGCACAGGAAGCATTAGAAAAAGAAAATATAAATGCCAGGGTATTGCATATTCCGACAATAAAACCTGCAGACCGGAAATTAATCATTAGATGTGCAATTGAAACAGGCGCCATACTGACAGTAGAGAATCACTCCACATGTGGTGGTTTAGGTGGTTTGATATCAGAAATTGTAACAGAAGAATTTCCTGTCCCGGTTTTCAGGATAGGTATAAATAATCAGTTCGGACTGACCGCAGACCTTGAATTTCAACTTCAATATTTTGGTATAAGTATTGAAAACATACAAGCTAAAGCCAGGGAGTTAATTAATTTTAAAAATAAAATAGGACAAAGAAGGAAGGAATTAAAATATTATGGCTAAAATGAAGGCTCTGAAACTTACAAGCAAATATGAACCAAAAAAGGATTATCATATGACAGAATATGAACTTACGACAAAAAAAATATGGGATTCAAACAGTGTCTGGAGATTCCCGGAATTAAATTTAGTAGAAGTTGATATTCCTGAAATCGGTCCGAAAGATATACTTATCAGTGTCAAATCCTGTGGGATATGCGGTTCTGATTTACATTTTGTAGAGTATGATGAAGAAGGTTACATGCTTTATCCGGGTCATGCAAGAATGGAAAAAATTATATTAGGCCATGAAATCTCAGGAATAGTTTATAAAATCGGCCCCGAAGTGTTTGATTTTATAGTTGGAGATTATGTGACTACAGAGGAAATGACATGGTGCGGTGAGTGTGTTGCTTGCAGAAATGGGTTTCCAAATCAGTGTGAGAGACTGGAGGAAGTAGGTGTAACATATGATGGTGGTTTTGCAGAATATCTTAGAGTACCGGCAAAGCTATGCTGGAATATTAATGGATTTAAAAATATTTATAAGGAAGAAGAATTAATATTTGACGTTGGTGCAACGATAGAACCGAATTCAGTGGCATATAATGCAATTTTTGAAAGAGGACAGGGAATCAGGCCCGGCCAGAGAGCGGTAGTTTTTGGTTGTGGACCAATTGGTCTTTTTGGTATTTCACAGTTAAAAGTAGCCGGTGCTTCAAAAGTTATGGTTTTTGAACCTGGTGAAGGCAGGAGAAAGCTTGCACTTGAAATGGGAGCTGACAAGGTATTTGATCCTATTTCAATAACTGAAAGCGGAGGAAGAGTAGAGGACATTATACTTGATGAGACTAATGGGCAGGGAGCAGACTTCTTTATGGAAAGTTCAGGTGCTACTGAGATGACAATGCCTGCAATGCTCAATTCTCTAAATGTCAATGGTAAAATTATTCTTGTGGCCTGGCCACCAAAGCCTGTACCAACAGACTTTAAGAAAATGTTTCCAAGGGCAGCCCAGATACACTGTTCCATGGGACATTCAGGAAATGGATCTTTTGAAAATGTGATAAGGTTGATTTCGGCAGGTATGCTGCATCCCGAAAAAATAATAACCTCCAGGTTTAAACTGATTGACGGACTTGAAGCAATGGAGCTTGCAAAGAAGAGAGAAGCAGCAAAAATCATTATAAAACCTTAAAAGTTTTCTTTTTGGTATTTAAGAAATAGATCGTGGGAGCGCAGAGGTAAAAAATGAAAATAGGTTTGTTTACTAACTGTTTTTTTAATGAAAGCTGGCCTGATATCTGCAGGAGTGCAAGTGAAGCCGGTTTTGAGTGCCTGGAAATTGGTGCAGGTGCACTGCATGGAACATATGTGTGTAACCCGGAAAAACTTTTAAAAGATAAGTTTGCGTTAAGAGATTTTATATCTGTTTTGGAAAAGCACAATTTACAGATAAGTTCATTTTCCTGTATGGGCAATTATCTTCATCCCAACAAAAAAATTTCAGATACTCACAGAAAAGACCTGGAAAATGTAGTAGAGCTTGCTGCAGCAACTGGGGTAAAAGTCTTAAACGGTTTTGCAGGTTGCCCCGGGGCCGCTGAAGACGCAAAATATCCTTGCTGGATCGGGCTGCCTTACCCGCCTGAATTCAGGGGCTACCTTAAATGGCAGTGGAGTGAAAGGATTATTCCATTTTGGAGAGAAATGGCAGAAAAATTAAAAAAATACAAAATAAAGTATGCTTTTGAAATGCATCCTGGTGATGCAGTTTTTAACACAAGCACACTGGTTAAATTAAGAGAAGAAGTGGATTATGACGGGTTGGGTTGCTGCTTTGATCCTGCACACCTATTCTGGCAGGGCATGGACCCAATAGAATGTGTAAAAATTCTTAATGGTCTTATTTTTAATGTTCACGCCCAAGATGCGGAACTGAATATGAAAGTAGTCAGCGTAGATGGGGTTCTTGATTCCAAGGATTATGGCAAGCTGGCTTCAAGAGCATGGAACTTGAGGCTTGTAGGTTATGGTCATAGTGAAGAATTCTGGAGAAAACTGGTTTCAGTTCTCAGGTTATGCGGGTATGACGGTTCATTGAGTGTTGAACATCAGGATGCCTTGATCGGAAAAAATGAAGGTTTTAAAAAAGCAATAGAGTTCATAAGAAAAGTTGCGTTTTTTGAAAAACCTGATGAAATAAGATATTAAGTATTCCTCACCAGGATATAAGTCACTATACTTGTACCGTTTTTGGATAAGGGGAAAAAACGAATTTTAAGTAATTTTTTTAAGTTGACATTGTAATAATAAAAGTTATAATATGCAACAGGTTACATAAAACAAAAAGCCACTAATTTATTGTCATTAATATTTAATAAATATATTTTTATTTGTAAAAAATATATTCTAAAAGTTAAAATCATTTAAATAAAAATAGGAGTTTTATTTGAGTTCAAATGAATATCTGCTTGAAATGATTGATATATCAAAATATTTTCCCGGCGTCCAAGCCCTTGATGGGGTTTCTTTCAAATTAGAAAAAGGCCAGGTTTTTGCAATAGTCGGTGAGAATGGGGCAGGGAAATCCACCTTAATAAAGATATTATCCGGCTCTTATACAAATGATCACGGAGAAATAAAAATCGAAGGCAAAAAAATCAATATACGAAATCCTTTCCATGCGATGCAGTTGGGTATCAACACTATATATCAGGAGACATCGCTGGTACCGGAAATATCTGTTGCCGAAAATATATTTTTAGGACGACAGCCTATTAAAGGCGGTAAGCTTCGCTGGAAACAAATGTTTGATGATTCACAAAAAATCCTTGACGACTTATCTATTAATTTAAACCCCAGATCTATTGTTATCGATCTTTCAACTGCTCAGCAACAACTCATAGAAATAGCGAAAGCTTTTTCCAGGGAAGCAAAAATAATAATAATGGACGAACCTACCTCTGCAATAGCCGAAGATGATACGGAAAACTTGTTCAATATTATCAGAGGAATCGTTAAAAAAGGAACCTCGGTTATATATATCTCTCACAGGCTTAAGGAAATCTTCCGGATTGCAGAAATGGTTACAATCCTGCGTGACGGTAAAACAGTGACAACAATAAAAGTCAGCGAGACAAGCGAAATGGATATAGTGAAATATATGGTAGGTAGAGATATAGGAGATATTTTCGGTGAAAAAACATACGAGGTTTCAGGAGAACTAATACTAGAAGCTAAAAACATTGCCAGAAGAGGTTTTTTCAAAAATATAAGCTTCAATTTAAAGAGGGGTGAAATTTTAGGCCTATCCGGACTGGTTGGTGCTGGAAGAAGTGAAATAGTCAGATCAATATTTGGTTTAGACAAGCTGGATAGTGGAGAAATCTTGGTGGAAGGCCAGAGAGTCAATATAAAAAATTCTACGGATGGAATAAATAAAGGGATTGCTTTTGTATCTGAGGATAGAAGAACAGAAAGCATTATTCAGGGATTTACAGTAAGAGAAAACGTTACGATCTTGTTATTAAAAGAAGTGATATCTAAAATTGGGCTAATAAGTACAAAAAAAGAGGCTAGGCTTGCTAAAAAATACATTGATGAGTTTTCAATTAAAACTCCCTCAATGGAGCAGTTAGTAATGAACTTAAGCGGCGGCAATCAGCAAAAAGTTGCTCTTGCTAAGTGCCTTTCAACCAGTCCAAAAATATTAATATTGGATGAACCCACAAAAGGTATCGATGTGGGTGCAAAAAAGGAAATCCATACCCTTGTAAAGGAACTGGCAAATAGCGGGATAGGAGTAATTATGGTTTCCTCTGAGCTACCTGAAATCATCGGGATGTGTCACAGAGTACTTGTAATAAGGGAAGGTAAATTAATTAAAGAATTTAGAAAAGAAGAGCTAAACGAAGAAGATCTTATGCAGGTGGCAGTTGGAAATATTCAAAGCGAGGTAAAAAATTTATGAGTGATGCTGATACAACAATAAAAAGCACAAGTGTTAAAAGAGGGTTCATAAAGTTTTTTTATAGTCAGGCCATGCTCTTTATACTGATAATACTGTTTGTAATTATGATTTTTGTTTCTGATAATTTTTTTACACTGAACAATATTTATAACCTTTTCAGGCATGTTGCCATACTGGGAGTAATGGCCTGCGGCATGACCTTAGTAATAATTGGCAAGGGAATAGACCTGTCCGCTGCAGCAATACTCGGTCTTTCAGCTGTTTCATTTGTAATGATTCAGCAGTACGGTTATGCTGTAAGTGTAGCAGTGGCAATAGCGGTTGGCGTTGTCTGCGGTTTTATAAACGGTTACTTTATCGGAAAAGTCAAAGCAAACTTCATTATTGTAACGCTGGCTACCGGGATCCTGTTTACGGCAACATCGTTAATTATTTCCGAAGGCAGAAATTTAACAGCTAGACCCCTGCTGGTTTTTTCTTATATCGGTTCTTCCAGCGTTTTTGGTTTTCCGGTCATAATAATATTTTTAATAATTATAATGATTATTACAGGTATTTTACTTCAGAAAACCATTGCCGGCAGGAGGCTTTATGCAGCTGGCTTAAATGATAAAGCTGCTCTGGTTTCCGGAATAAATACATCCAATATAATAATGGGCACTTACGTATTAAATGGTCTTATCTGCGGAATTGCTGCAGTGGTTATGACTTCACGAATTCCAAGAATCAGAGTCGGACAGACTGCACCCTACCTTTTTGATGTAATTACAATAGTTGTTCTTGGTGGAACTGCCCTTACAGGAGGCATGGGAGGCATTTACAAGACGGCAATAGGACTTGCAATCTTTGGAATTGTCAATAATAGCATGGCTATTCTATCCATTCCTTATGAATATCAGCAGCTCATCAAGGGAATAATTTTAATACTGGCAGTGCTTTATGATGAATTTAACAGAAGAAAGAGGTTATTATATCAATGAAAAAAATAACTAATTTCATAATAGACCAGAAATTAATAATTATAATAATAGTGCTGATTATTGCCTTGTCAGTTGAGGATAAGAGTTTTTTTACCGTTAAAAGTCTTGCAAGCATACTTGAACATGCGACAATTATTGGAATAATGGCAGCAGGCATGACTGTGCTTCTAATAAGCGGATCATTTGATCTTTCCGTTGGTTCTGTAATGGCTTTTACAGGTATTATTACCATAATGCTGCAAAAACCGCTGGGGCTTTTTTTATCAGTTCTAATAGGTCTTATTGCTGGGACAATGGTTGGTGTTATAAACGGGTTGCTTGTCGTTAAAGGCAGAATAAATGCTTTCATAGCTACTCTTGGAACTATGGTAATATTTAAAGGTTTCGGTCTTGCATTAACAGGAAGCTCACCTGTAAAGGGGACAATCGCTGCCTATCAATTTATCGGGCAGGGCCAGGTTTTTGGTGTCGATATTACACTATTCTATTTAATTGCAATATTTATAATTGTGTGGTATTTACTGAAATATACAAAATTCGGACGAAATGATTATGCCATCGGCGGAAATATTTTATCTGCAAGACTTTCCGGAATAAATGTTAATTTATATACACTGTATTATTTTGTATTCTGTGCTTTTACAGCTGCAGTTTCCGGTATAATACTGTCATCAAGAGTAAACACGGGCAATGCGGTATTTGGGGATACCACAAATCTGACCGTAATAGCAGCTGCGGTACTGGGTGGTACAAGCCTCTTCGGCGGCAAGGGCGGTGTTATCGGCACCATTCAGGGTGTTATTATTCTTGGTCTCATTGAAAGGGCAATGGTTGTGTTTAACGTTGATACTAATTACCAGCTTTTAGTAAGAGGCATTATCATACTATTTGTCGTTGTAACTGACGCAGTAACATCTCGAAGGAAAAAGCTGGACATTGAAAAGGGGGTGATGGAAAAAGGGGCGTAGTATGAATATGTAAAAAAACAAAAATCCTTAAGGAGGAAAAACGAAATGAAAAAAATAGTAATAGGTTTGCTGGTTGTGGCTTTTGCCTTCACCTTACTGATGGGTGGGGTAAGCTGCAAGCAAACAGCAGCAGAAGTAACAACAGCAGCAGAAGTAACAACCGCTGCAGCAGCAGGTATGAAAATCGGTTATTCAATGCCATTTATTGAGGACAGCCCATACTGTTTTCCATTTTCCAAGGCTTTACAGGCTTCTGTAGAAACCCGTGGCTGGGAAATGATATTGACTGATGCAAAGGGTGATATCAATACTCAGGCTAATCAGGTTGAGGACCTTGTGGCTCAGGGCTTGGACGGGCTGTTTGTTATGCCTACTGATGCTGCCGGTATTGTATCAGTGCTTGAAAAAGTGCATGGCGAGTATCCGGACTTACCAATACTCATATCAAACACATTAACTGATCCTGCAGAAATTGCTTCAGTAAAAGGGTTTGCAGGCCCGAACAGCTATCTTGAGGGCAAACAGATGGGTGCAGAATATGTTAAATATGTTGAAAAAATGGGCTATGACATTATTAATTACTGCCACATGACCGGAATGGCAGGATATGGAGCAGCAATAGACAGAGAAAATGGTTTCAATGACGCGTTAAAGGAAGCTGGCGCTGAAGCCAAATTCAATATGCTTGATCTTCAACCGGGAGACTGGTCACCGGATAAAGGCCAGACCCTTACCGAAAACTGGTTAACAACCTTTGGGGACGAACTTCAGATGATCTATGCTCATAATGACGGCATGGGTATCGGTGTTGTAAATGCACTAAAGGCTGCAGGAGTTGAACCAGGTAAGATAGTTACCAACGGATGCGATGGTCAGACGCAAGCTGTCCAGATGGTAAAAGACGGCTGGATGCTGTTTACAATATTCCAGTCCCCGATTTCTGATGCAGAGCTTTCAATGTCAGTTATGGGAAAGATTTTTAATGGTGAAAAAGTTGAATACTTTACCTATCTTGAGACACCTACGGTAGATGCAAGCAATGCTGCGGAATATTTGCCAAAAGCAATTGAGATATGGGGAGCAGAATATTAATTTTTGTATGCCCTCATACATAAAGTTAATATGACAATACAGGTAGTGTATAAATGGCCCAATAATAACTATTGGGCCATTTTATTAAGATTTGTTTTAATGACCATATCGTAAAATAGCTAAGATAAAAGAACCGTGGATAGTTGTAGATTACAAGATAACTCTTGAAACTTTTGAACTTGCCTGCATTGTATTTAGAGATTTATTGACACCAAAGCTAAAAGGTCCCTGGTGTTGGAGCTTCGGTCTTACTCATGATCTTATAAGATTGGTTAGTTTGGAAAATATGCTGATTTATTTTTATGACAAACCTTGATAAAAAAATTATTTTGATTAATATATTTCTAAAACTTGAGAAATTAAGAGGTATAAAATGTTTTATAAGGACAAAAAAACAAAAGTTGGTTTGATCGTTACGATGTCTTTAGACGAGACCTGGCCGGAAAGTTTTGTAAAAAGGGTAGAGGGCTACTTACCTAAATCAAGAGAAGCTATTAGAAAATTAGGTTTTGAGGTTTTTGATTGCGGAGATATTGCCAGAACACCCGAAAAAATGACAGAACATGGTGAAGAATTAAGGAGCAAAGGAGTGCATGTACTGGTCATATATGTAGGTACTTGGACGTATTCTAGCACAGCGATTATGGCTGCCATGAAAGCCGATGTGCCTGTAATAGTATGGGCGGACTCCAGTATTCAGACTTTTGGAATCGTAGGCGGCTCAATAGTCAGGGGTGCTTTAGATGAAGTAGGAATTAAAAATTATCTTGTTTATGGCGACTTTGAAGATAAAAGACTTCTGAATGAATTGAAAACGCTTATAAGCGGCATTGCCGGGGCAACAAAATTAAGGGGAATGATCTATGGTGAAGGCGGATCAAGGTGCATGGGAATGTATACCGCAAGAATAGATCCTTCAGAATGGATGAAAAGATTTGGTGTGGATGTTGACGGGTTTGAACAGGTGGATGTCATAAAAAGGTCTGAAAAGTATTCCGACGAAGAAGCGATTAAGTTTTTAAAATGGATGAAAGAAGAATTTGGTGGAGTTGAGGCAAAAAATGAGGTTATGATTGCACAGATCAAACTTTATTTTGCTCTGAGGGAAATTATAAAAGAAAAGAATTATGATTTTGTCTCCGTCAAGTGTCTTCCGGAAATGCCTTCATGTTTTACAACTTTTTGTGTGGCACATGCTTTATTAAACGACAGCTCAAATGACGGATTTGGTGAATGTTGCTCCATGGTATCTGCCTGTGAAGCAGATGCGAACGGTGCCCTTACTATGCAGATATTAAACAACATAACAGGTTCGACAACTATGTTTACTGATGTATTGTATTATGATTACGATGAGAATATGGTAAGGATGTGCAATTGCGGTTCCCAGCCTACAGATTTTGCAAAGTCAAGAAAGGATGTCGTATGGGTAACAGAAGGGTTAAGGGAATTTGACTGGAAAATTGGAGGCGCCTGCCCAAGATATGTGGGAAAACCCGGCAAGGTAACAATTGCAAGACTTTCAAGGGTCAACAGGGAATATGTAATGCTGATTGCTACTGGCAGTGCGCTTAATATGCCCCTTGAAAAGATAAATGAGACAAATTCCCAGCAACCGCATGTATTTGTAAAGCTTGACTGCAGCCAAGATGGCTTTATTAGCTGCTTGAGGGCAAATCATGTTCACGTTGTAATGGGGGATTATAAGAATGAACTGATAAAAACCTGTGAGATACTTGATATCAAACCCGTTATCCCGGTTTAAAGTAATTGCCAGATTCGGGTAGGAATAATTTTAAAATGACTGAAAAAATGGAAAAAGCGACTATTTACAGCATAGCTAAGGAAGCAAGGGTTTCGGTTGCGACAATATCCAGATTTTTTAATAAACCATATCTGGTTAAGGAAGAAACCAGAAACAGGATTCTGCAAATATGTGACAAATATAGCTATGAGCCATCCAAAATAGCAAGCGCAATAACAACAAAAAAGACCAAGACGATAGCATTGCTCTTACCAAGTTTTAAAGAACCGCCTTTTATGGACCTGATTAATGGTACAGAATACGAGCTATCAAAAAGAGGTTATTGTCTAAATATTTTCAATTTCAGGGAATCACTTGAAAGAGAACGTGAAATAGCGAAGATAATAGATAACAGATTTATAGACGGTGTCATTTTTTCATCCGTGTATGGAAATAAAAATGATAAGATTTTTATTTTAGAGATGCTGGAAAGAAATATACCATGTATAATGGTAGACAGGATTATACCAGATATGGATACCCCTTTTGTATCAAGTAATGATTTTCTGGGGGGAAAAATTGCAGCGGATTATGCCCGCGAAAATAATCATAATAAAATTGGAATTATTTCTTATAATAGATCTGCGCATATATTTAACCAGAGAGTAAAAGGGTTTTTAAGTATTTTAAAAAAAGCAGGATTAGGAGCATCTTTTATAATAGATATCCCCCTGGAGTTTAATAAAATTGAATCAAGCGTAATGGATAGTATTGAAGACGTAATTAAGAGTAAAGTCACTTTTGTTTTTAATACTTCAGATACAATTGCTATTACCCTTATGCGATCATTGCAGGAAAAGAAAATAAAAATTCCTGAAGATATTTCAATAATGGGTTATGATAACATGATCTACTCAAATCTAGTTTTTCCACGGCTTTCTACAATACACCACGACATGCATGAAATCGGCAGAAAAGTTGCTGCAAATTTGATTTATAAGTTTGAAACAGGTGATTTTGAAAATAAGAAACTGGTATTGGACCCTAAAATAGTCCGAAGAGACTCAGTAAGGAGGTTATAGATGAATTCAAGGGAGATCTTTTTAGAAACAATGAGGTTTAACAAAAAAGTCGGCCCTAACAAGTGGGAGTTTGGAATATGGGGAGCGACAATTGAAAGATGGTATGATGAAGGGTTAAATAAAAAAAATTACCCGAAAATTCCAACTAATATTATAAACACTACAGCCTCCCTCTATACTGCAATATGGACACGCACATGGCAAAAAAGCAGGACACTATTTGAAAAAATATATAATGAGCCTGAAACAGAAATAAAGCTGCCTAAAGGTATAGCATTAATGTCAGGCGGCCTGTACTGGCCGACTCAGGGATTTCCGCTGGATAAGGATGTCAAAGAATATTTTCAATTCGATTCTTGCCAACAGGTAGTATGTGCCGAACAGTTTGTCTGTCCTAATTTTAAAATCAAATTTTTACGTGAAGATGAAAAATATATTGATTATATCGATATTGATGGTGCCACAAGGAGATACTCAAAATCCCAACAAGTTTTACCTGGAGGACTGGATTGGATAGTTAAGGACTGGAATAGCTGGAACAAGCTAAAAGAAGAAAGGATTAGATTAGATAATATAAAAGAAAGGCTTCCGAAAAATTGGGATGAGCTTGTGGCTGAGTACAAGAATAGGGACTACCCTCTTGCACTTGGTGGTTACCCGAATGGACTTTTTGGCAGTCTGACACATCTCATTGGTTATGAAAATCTGTTCTTTTTTTATTATGACCACCCCGATCTTATTAAAGATATCCTTGATCGGTTAACTGATGTATGGCTTGCTTTGTGGGAAGAAATATTGGCTAAGGTTGAAATAGATTTATGCAACATTTGGGAAGATGTTTCTTCGGGCAAAGGTTCAATGATTTCACCGGCAACCTTTAAAGAATTTTTATCGCCATATTATAAGAAAATTTGCGGTTTTATGAAGAGCAAAGGTGTTAAAATCATATTTGTAGACACTGATGGTGATTGTAATGAATTAATACCCCTTTTCCTGGAAACCGGTGTCACAGGTCTCTATCCGATGGAAGTATCTGCCGGTATGGACATAGTAAAGGTGAGAAAAAGATATCCTGAATTGCAGATAATGGGTGGGATCCCTAAATCAGAAATAGCACTTGGTAAAAAAAGGATTGATGAATTTTTAGAACCAATAGAGTGGGCCATAAAACAGGGTGGTTTTATTCCATTTGGGGATCATTTCATCCCACCTGAAGTTCCATGGAAAGAATTCAAGTATTATAGGGAAAAATTGAACAATATTATTGATAAAACAGGTAAGTAGTTAAATAAATTAAATTGAAAATAAAATATCAAAAGGAGAAATGAAATGTCGGACAAATTAAAAGAATTCACAAAAAAAGCTCTTGAATCATACAAGGGTCTGCTGCATCTGCTACCGGCATGGGTACCTCGCGTATTTTGCATTCCGGGCAGAAGGCTTAAACTACATGTCGATGATCTGTATGCACTTGGTACAAATAGAGGAGGAATTGATGAAAGGTGGTTTGCATCTACTTGCCCTGCAGATAACGGTCCGGGCACACCCCCTGACGAGGGTCTAAGCTACGTATATTGTGATGGCCAGAAGATGCTCTTTAAAGATATTATTTCAGAGCTTGGCACAGATATACTTAGTGACAAAGTGATGAATAAATGGGGAGGCCTTAAAGTATTTTCAAAGTTTTTTGATAATATGGATGCTCTTCCTCATCATATACATCTTGGCAAAGTACATGCAAAAAACGTAGGGATGGAGGGAAAACCCGAAGCCTATTATTTTGCACCCCAGGTAAATTTTGCAGAAAATAATTTTCCATATACATTCTTTGGCCTTGAGCCGGGGACAACCAAAGAGCAGGTAAGGCAATGTCTTATAAATTTTGAAAAAGGTGATAATAAGATAACAAACCTGTCAAAGGCTTACAGGCTTGAGGTTGAAACAGGATGGCTCCTGCCCCCCGGAATACTGCATGCACCAGGCTCACTTTGCTCTTATGAACCTCAATGGGCATCAGACGTATATGGGATGTATCAGTCACTTGTAGCAAACAAGCCAATAGACAGGTCACTTCTTGTAAAAGATGTCCCGGAAGAATATAAGGATGATATTGACTATATAATTGATATTATCGACTGGGAACTTAATGTGGATCCTAATTTCAAACAGAAGTTCCATCTAAAACCCATCCCGATAGGCGATACCAAATCTAAAGGATATATAGAGAGATGGGTTGTGTACGGAAAAGTCCATGGAGAAGAAGTATTTAGTGCAAAAGAGCTGACAGTATATTCCGGGGCTAAAGTAACCATAAAAGATACCGGTGCATATGGTTTCATCACAGTTCAGGGGCACGGAAAGATAAATGAGGTACCTTTTGAAAGTCCCAATATGATAAGGTTTGGTGACACCACCCGCGATGAGTTCTTTGTTCCTTATCCTGCAGCAATAAAAGGTGTGACCATAGAAAACACCGGACAGGAGCCAATAGTAATACTTAAGCACTTTGGGCCCGATTGTAATCCCAATATGCCGGAAAAATAATATGGTTTGATAAAAATTAACCTTAATTATGTAAATCTTAGGAAGGAAAGTGGCAATGAAACCGCAAAATTATGAGATCAAAAACCAAAAAATCAGAGAAAGATTTCTGGAGATGAAAAATAAAAAACCTGAAAGTTTTAAAAACAGGTTGAAATTTTCATGGTCCAATTGGGGTTTTGGAATTGAAGGTCTTGAGACTACTGTAAAAAGGCTCAATAAGTTTGGAGTCAAATATATTGAGCTGCATGGTAATTTGTATGGAGAAGACCTGGGTTATAAACCTGAAGAAGCAAAAAAGATTATAAATAGCCAAGGTATTTCCGTATCGGGTATCTGTGGAATGTTTTCGGCAGATAATGACATGTCTGCAAACAGGCCCATAATCAGGCAGAATGCTATTGATTATATAAAAAGAAATGTTGATTTCGGAGCTCAAGTCGGTGCACATTATTTTCTTGTAGTGCCCGGGGCCGTAGGCAGGCCTACCCCGTATGACAATATGGAGTTTCATAGGTCGGTAGAGACACTAAAAATTGTAGAAAATCTTTTTGTTAAAACAGGCATAAGAGGTGCGGTAGAACCGATCAGATCGGCAGAGGTAAGTTTCTGCCATACTTTTAAAGATGCAAAAAAATATATAAAGGCAGTTGGCTCACAGGGTATTCAACATATAAACGGTGACCTTTACCATATGCTTGTAGAAGAATCCCATATTGGTGAGGCCATAGTGAATGCTGAAGGCATTCTTACAAATCTTCACATGGCAGATACGAACAGGGGTGCTTTAGGAGATGGGTTTTTTGACCTGGATACCATAATTATGGCTTTGTATGTTATAGGCTATAATAATGATGACAGATGTTTTTTATCACCCGAACCTCTTGGTCCGGGAGGTGACCCGTATCCTGCAATGTATGGAAGTCCCGACCCTTTAAAGCTTGATAGCCTGGTGAAGGATTCGGTTGAATATTTCAGGGAAAGGGAAGAAGAAGTCTTAAGCTTGTAACAATTAGATCTTGAAAGGATTTTTAATGCTTGCAACAATTAATAATAAAAAAATAAATAATAAGAAATATGTAATAAGTCTTGATTTTGGAACAGATTCCGTAAGGGCCCTTGTGGTTAATGTCAATACTGGAAAAGAAGAAGCCACCCATGTCTCATATTATAAAAGATGGGGGCAGGGCAGCTACCAGGATGCTTCAAGGAATATATTCAGGCACCATCCGCTCGATTATATAGAATCGCTGCAGGAAGCAATAAACACATCTCTTGAAAAAATGCCCGCCGGCACCGGCAATAATGTGATAGCTATAGGTATTGATACTACAGGATCAACCCCGGCACCGGTAGATGCGGATGGAAAGGTACTTTCATTAAAAAAAGAATTCAAAGACAATCCAAATGCCATGTTTGTACTTTGGAAAGATCACAGTGCAGTAGATGAAGCAGAGCTAATAAATAAGACAGCAAAAATCTGGGGTGGTATAAATTATACAAAATACTGCGGAGGTGTATATTCATCTGAGTGGTTCTTTGCAAAGATACTTCACATTCTAAAAGAAGATAAAGAGGTAAAAGAGAACGCTTATTCCTGGGTAGAACTTGCAGACTGGATACCCGCAATTCTAACTGGTAATACAATTCCCGGCAATATTAAAAGAAGCCGTTGTGCCGCAGGTCATAAGGCAATGTGGCATGAGCAGTGGCAAGGCCTACCATCAGAAGATTTCCTGGCCAAAATAAGCCCTTTGTTTAAAGGGATCACAAAAAATCTTTACACTAAAACTTATACATCAGATGTCTCGGCCGGGGGCTTATGCAAAGAATGGTCGGATAAATTAAAACTAAAAGAGGGCATAGCTGTAACAATAGGAGCATTCGATGCCCATATGGGGGCAGTAGGCGCCCAAATCAAAGGAGGTGTTTTTGTAAAAGTAATAGGCACAAGCTGCTGTGATATGGCAGTCGGCCCCAAAACAAAAGATGAAAGACTAATTGAGGGTATTTGTGGACAGGTCGACGGTTCGATAATACCTGGTCTTTTAGGATATGAAGCAGGCCAGTCATCTTTTGGCGATGTATATGCGTGGTTCAGAGACGTACTTGCATGGCCCCTTAAGTCAATACTGGAAAATACAAAAATTGTCAGTAAAGATATATCAAAAAAGTTATCCGAAGAAGCACAGGATAGCATCATAAAAGTGATTGAAAAGGAGTGCCAAAAAATCAGTCCTGAGGAAACAGGTCTGGTTGCGCTGGATTGGCTAAACGGAAGAAGGACACCTTTTGCGGATCAGAAATTAAAGGGAGCAATTGCTGGTCTGTCTCTTGGCTCGACAGCACCTAAGATATACAGGGCACTGGCAGAAGCAACTGCTTTTGGCTCAAAAGCAATAGTTGAAAGGTTTAAAGAGGGCGGCTTAATAATAGAAGAGGTAGTAGCAATTGGCGGTATACCAAAAAAATCACCACTGGTGATGCAAATACTGGCTGATGTGCTGAATATGCCCGTAAAAGTAGCAGAGTCTGCCCAGGCAGTAGCGCTTGGAGCTGCTATTTTTGGGGCAGTTGCTGCAGGGTATTATAAGGATATATATGAGGCGCAAAAACATATGGCTAGCAAGTTTGTAAAAACCTATCAACCTGATGATAAAAATGTAAGGATCTATGAAAAGCTTTATAAGCTTTATGTAGGCCTTGGCAAAAGAATTGAGGATTTTCTTAAAAAGTTCTAAGAGTACGGCGTTTTAAAAGCAAGTGATGGTTAAAAAATGATGGACAAAAAATTATTGGATTTAAAAAAAGAAGTCTACGTTGCAAATAAAAGACTGGTAGAGGAAGGTCTTGTCATATTTACGTTTGGCAATGTTTCTGGAATAGACAGGCAGCGGGGCATTGTAGCAATAAAACCCAGCGGCGTGGATTATGACAAAATCTCCTGGCAGGATATGGTGCTTGTAACCCTTGAGGGACAGGTTATAGACAGCAGCTTAAGGCCCTCTTCTGATACGAAAACACACCTGAAGCTTTACAGAGAGCTTCCGCTTGTTGGCGGGGTCGCACATACACACTCTAGTTACGCATCCTCATTTGCCCAGGCAAAACTTTCTATTAAGTGCCTTGGTACAACTCATGCCGATTACTTTTATGGTGAAATACCGTGCACCGAGTTTATTTCGGATAAGGCGATTGAAAAAGATTATGAAGAAGAAACAGGCACATTGATTGTTGATACTTTTAATACAGCCAAGCTTGATTATATGCAAATCAAGGCATGCCTGGTAGCAGGTCATGGTCCATTTACTTGGGGGTCAAATGCCGACGATGCAGTGTATGTGAGCAAGGTCCTGGAAGAAATTGCGCGTCAAAATTTTTTAACTCAGTCACTTAATCCTGATATAGAGCCTTTAAAGAAAACTCTGCAAAACAAGCATTATTTTAGGAAACATGGAAAAGATGCTTATTATGGACAGGATCATCAGGACTGAAAAATATATTAATCTTTAAAATTCTTTTGCTGATATTTTCATATTTTTATATAAAGGGAGCAAAAATGAAATTAAAAAACAAGACAGCAATTGTCACCGGTGCAAGCAAGGGTATAGGGGCAGCTATTGCAAAAGAGCTTGCAAAAGAAGGTTGTGATGTTTTAGTAGATTACAATAGCGATGAGAAAGGTGCTTTAGAAGTAAAAGATTTTATAGAGAATAAAACAGGCCGTAGAGCTGTTATTTGCAAGGCTGATATAAGTAAGTATCCTGAAGTAAGATCTATGATTGAAAAAGCTGTTGATTGTTTTGGCAGGGTCGATATCTTGGTCAATAATGCGGGTATTGCTTTATGGACATCAGTCTTTGAAATAACTGAGGGAATATGGGATAAAACACTTGATACAAACTTAAAAGGTGCTTTCTTTGCATCCCAGCTTGCTGCCAGGGAAATGGTAAAAGTCGGTGGAGGTGTGATAGTAAATATATCAAGTCTTGGCGCAAATGGTGCCATGGATTGTCTTATACCTTATGTCTCATCAAAAGGCGGGATGACACTTTTAACAAAAGGTCTTGCGGTTGAACTTGCTCCATATAACATCAGGGTAAACACAGTTGCCCCCGGTACAATAGATATTGAGAGAAACAGGAAAACTGACCCTAATTATCCCGATGATTGGGTACCTTTTATTCCTATGGGCAGGGTTGGCCTGGTTGAAGAAATAGCCAAGCCGGTCGTTTTTCTTTGTTCTGATGATTCAAACTACATAACAGGCCAGAATATTTATATCTCCGGCGGCGAAACAGATTATATCCCAATGCCGCGCTCGGATTTTGCAAGGAAGCGATAAAGTACAAACAAAGTACCGGATGCTAAATGAAAAAAGTCTTAATAATA
>Ga0268276_1000576_pt1 | contig 42146 bp, 42 predicted proteins | sample saktaG_4_FD_190145 | JGI IMG/M metagenome (GOLD analysis project Ga0268276, IMG submission 190145) | Saline water microbial communities from Sakinaw Lake, British Columbia, Canada - sak_2010_1_5_45m | ecosystem: Environmental > Aquatic > Non-marine Saline and Alkaline > Saline ...
GTTGCCAAACGGGCAATTGATGCGGGCGCTGCCATAATCAACGACATCAGCGGGCTGTCTGCCGATAATAAAATGATGGAATTGGCTTTCCAATCAAAATCCTCCATAATAATCATGCACATGCAGGGAAATCCTGAAAATATGCAGGAAAATCCTACCTATAGCGATGTTGTAGACGAAGTTTATGATTATTTATGTGAAAGGACACTAAAATCTGTGGAAGCCGGTATTGAAAAAGAAAAAATTATAGTTGACCCGGGCATTGGTTTTGGAAAGAAAGTTGAACACAATCTTGAAATATTATCCAGGTTTTGTGAATTTAATGAAATGGGATACCCAGTTCTTGCAGGGGTCTCCAGGAAGTTTTTCATTGGAAATTTGCTTGGCGGCTTACCTGCCGAAGAGAGGCTTGAAGGAAGCATTGCGGCTGCAGTATATGCATTTCTAAGCGGTGCAAGCATATTAAGAGTACATGACATAAAAGAAACCTTGCGTGCGATAAAAATTGCACAGGCGATAAGAGATGTTTAAGATAAATATAAAAGACCTGAAATTATTTGGCTATCATGGCGTAAAACAGGAAGAGAAAACCAGCGGCCAGAACTTTCTTTTTAATATAAGCGTTGACATTGCTAAAGATAGCTTTGAAAAAGATGGGTCCTACCAGGATAATATTTTGGATACAGTTAACTATTCTGAAATCATTACCCTGGTTAAAGAAATAAATTCTAAAAACAGGTTTAACCTGCTTGAGACTTTTTCGGAAGTTCTTGCAGAAAAAATAATTTCTTATTCGCCACTTATATTAAAAGTAAAAGTAAGGATTGAAAAAATCTCTCCTCCAATAAAGGAGAGCATCGGATCGGTTGGAGTCGAGCTTGAATTAGAAAGAAACCCAAACAGCCATGATTACGAACCTAAGATAAGTAAAAAATCAATCGTATTTTTATCTCTTGGATCCAATCTTGGTGACAGGGAAAAGAATCTAAGGGATGCAGTAAAAAAACTCCGGGTCAATCAAAACCTGGATGTCATTTCTATTTCTTCCATTTATGAGACAGAGCCAATGTACGTGGAGAACCAGGAATACTTTTATAACATTGTAGTAAAGGCAGCCATCAAAAGTGCTTACAGCGCTTTCGAACTTTTAGGTTATGCCAAAAAGATAGAATTTGATTTGGGAAGAAAATCAACTTATGCCAGATATGGGCCAAGGACAATAGACGTAGACATATTAACTTTTGACGAGCTGAAGATAGATTCTGATTTATTGGCACTACCACATCCGAAAATTTTTGAACGAAATTTTGTTCTTGTTCCACTTGCTGAGGTTTCACCTGATTTTATGATCAAGGACAAAAATATTTTAGATTATATTGCCCAGCGTAAATTCAAAGAGAAGGTGATCAAGATAAAATGCTTTCAGTAAAAGAGGCTCAGGAAAAAGTCCTTAGCTGCCCGGTAAAACATAAAATAAAAAAGGTACCCTTGTTGGAGAGTCTTGGGTTGGCGCTTGCTGAAAATATGATGTCTGAAGATTTTATTCCTACATATGATAATTCTGCAATGGATGGTTTTGCAGTTAAGGCTGTTGATATAATAGGTGCGGATAAAAATTATCCTATAAAACTTAAGCTTATCAGGCAAGACTTGCCGGCCGGAAAAATTCCTGAAATCAAGCTGGAATCAGGATATTGTGTCCGGATAATGACCGGGGCCCCCATTCCTGAAGGAAGTGATTGCGTTGTAATGAAAGAAGATGCAATAAAAGAGGGAAAAGATGTGCTGATCTTCAGGGAATGCAGGCAAGGTGAAAACGTAAGATACAAGGGTGAAGATATTAAAAAAGGTGATATTACCATTAAGAAAGGCAAGAAAATTTTCCCCGGTGATATTGGGGTAATGGCATCAATTGGCAGAAGTGAGGTTTTAGTTAATTTTCCCCCGACAGTTGGAATACTTGCCACCGGGAGTGAGCTTGTAGAAATACATGAAAAACTGGAAATCGGGAAAGTAAGAGACAGCAACAGCTATTCCTTATCTGCACAGATAAAAGAAGCAGGTGCCTGTTCTAAAAGATACGGTATTGTAAGGGACGATAAAGAAATATTGAAGAAAAAAATACGCGAGACTTTAAGTGATTGTGATATTTTACTGCTCACCGGGGGAGTGTCTGTCGGAGACTATGATTTTGTTAAGGAAATTCTGGGCGAATTAGACGCAGAATTTATTTTCTGGAGAGTTAACCAGAGGCCAGGCAAACCTATGGCCTTTTTAACTTATAAGGATAAGTTCATCTTCGCACTGCCGGGAAACCCTGTGTCTGTTATGGTTTGCTTTGAGCTTTACGTAAGGCCTATCATAAAGAAAATTATGGGGGATAAAAAACTCTTTAGAGATACAATCACTGCAAGAGCATCTTCTGATTTCAAGCACAGGGAAGGAAGAACGGATTTTATCAGGGTAAAAATAGAGAAAGTTGAAGATAAGACATACTTCAAATCAACCGGAATGCAAGGTTCCGGAATATTGATGTCAATGTCAGAAGCAGACGGGCTGGCTGTTTTCCCTGAAGAAATAGGAAATATAGAAAAAAATACTGAAATACAAGTATATATATTAAAAGATTAAAATTTTTAAATTGACACTAGATATTGCCAAATTATCCACTTACTAAATTGCCAACTTTCGATACACAAATCCATTATAAATTATAAAAATATAATTAGAGATAATTTTGGATATCTTCAGAGAATGCCTGTGAAGTTTTTAAAAATGTTGACATCATAAAACTAATACTGTTAAATAATATAAGTTATTTTTTATATAAAATTGAATATTTTTCTCCGACTCAATTTTCTTAAAGCTATGTAAGTTGCAAATATAAGCCAGGGAACTTTGAGCGATAGGGCTAAAATGGAAACGTAATAGCCTCCCGTGTTTGGAAAGGAGATTTTATAATGGCTATTATAAAGCCGTTATTTAACGGCATTACCGGCAAATCTTCTTTTGCCGGTTTTTTTATTGTTTGTTATTGAATTTTCAATATTAATTATTTATTAAAAATTTAAATAAAAATTTAAAAAGAGAAAGGTTGTAAATAGTGAAAGTAAATTTAAAAAAAGTTTTTGCTGTATTTTTGATTTTAATGTTTCTGGTAACTTTATCGATTTTTATATCATGTGAAAAAGGTACTGGAACTGAGGAAAATGCTGCTTTGCAAGACGCAAATAACAACAGTGACAAAATTGTAATTTCCGGACTTGGTGAGGATAAAGAAATAAGCGTGGAAGAATTGAAAAAAATAGAGCCGATTACTACAGTAGCGGCAACCATTGATTCCAAGAACGAAAAAAGCACCGAAAAAGTTAAAGGTATATTGCTTGAGAATATTTTGAAAAAATATTTTGGAAAATCACAGAAAGATCTCAGTGCTATGGTATTCTTTGCTGGAGACGGATATTCTGTAGAAATCCCAAAAGAAATTATAAACAGTAGAGATATAATACTTGCTTATGAGCTGGATGACAGTCCTCTTGATTCAGAAAGCAAACCATTTAGAGTTGTAGTTCCGGATGAAAGGACATTATATTGGGTTAAGAATCTTGTAAAAATTGAATTAATGGAAAACAGGATTGAAGCAGAGTTAAGTAAGATAGTTTTTTTAGATACAGCAGCCAGCAGTATTACACAATATGATTTTGATTATTATGGTGTAAAAGATAAGGCTGTCAAAACAGAAGAACTGCTTGCCAAATTTAATCAGGATACTTTACCAGATCCTATTTATATAGAGAGCTCGGATGGATTAAAAAAAGTTGAAGAGCTGGAAATTTTTAATAAAGCTTTCATTAAAGTTGGTGGTGAAGACGCTCCATCATTTCTTGCCGAGGATTTACCAAAAGGTATGTGGGTTAAAAATATTTTAAAGTTTTCATATGGTCCGACAGTATATTTTTCAATAGATGAAGCACTGGTAGCTTTTGAAAACAAACAGATAGATGATTTAAAGGGAGTAGCGGTAAAAGATATTATAAATGAAGTTGGGTTACCGGAAGTCAAATCATATTTATTTACTGCTTTAGATGGCTATAGCGCTGAAATAGAAAGTTCTGATATTGAGAAAGGTTTGATATATTTAAATGAAAAAGGTGAGCTGGAAACATATTTTAAAGATCTGCCTAAAAAAAGCGCAGTAAGAAATCTGTTATCAATAGAAGTTGTAAAATAATAAAAAATAACTTGCAGTAGTTAATTTTTATTATTTTAAATAGAATCCAAAAGAGCATTGATTCTAAATAGTATTATTAAAATGTGTAATCAAAGAGGAGGAAAAAATGAAGAAACTTGTTGCTCTATTTATGATCCTGCTGATGGTTGGTGTGATTGCTGCTGGCTGTAAAACAACCGACACGACGGCTACTCAAACAACCGCCGCAGTAACCACAGCCGCTAAAACTGCTGCCGCTGAAACAACAGCTGCTAATGAGGCTGAGGCAGTTTGGACCATTACAATTTCAGGAATTGGAGATAATGATATCAGCTTTACGGATGTAGATGCAGCAAAAATGTCAACTGTTGAAATAACCGCAACAAAAAAGGACGTTGACCAAAAATGGACCGGAATTACACTTAAAGAAGTACTTGATTTTTATGGCGCTGAAGGTTACAGCAAAGTGACAGTGGAAGCTTCAGATGGGTATTCTGCAGAACTTGATATGGCAACTGTTGAAGATGAAGGCACGATAATTGGTTTTACAGTTGATGGTCAAGCTCTTGATAAGGAAGATGGGCCTGCTACGCTTGTTGTTAAAAGCCAGTCAACAAAATCCTGGGTAAAGGCTGTTTCAAAAATAACGGTTATCAAATAATTATTTTAAGCTTTTGGAAATAATTTATGGCAATAAAAAACTTTTTTAAAAAATTTTCAGTATTTGACCTTATTATTATTGCTATATTTGCAGCTCTGGGGATAGCGGTAAAGCCTGTAATTGTGCCTCTGGTGCATGTAATTACAGGACCACTATTCATACCAGGGGGTGCAATTGCCGGTGGACTTTATATGATGTGGATAGTAGTTGGTGCGGGTCTTGTAGGTAAGCGAGGCGCAGCTACACTGATTGCCATTGTCCAGGCAATACTGGTTGTGGCAACAGGCATATTTGGGACACATGGCATAATGAGCCTTGCTACATATATTGCTCCAGGGATTGCAGTGGAATTACTCTGGCTGGCGATGAGACAACAGGGTGATGGCATTTTAGCCTGCTTTTTTGGGGGAATAGTTGCAAATATGACTGGAACACTTCTAACAAATTATGTATTTTTCAGATTGCCCTGGATACCGTTAGTGCTTACTTTAAGCGGTGGGGCTCTTTCCGGGGGTCTTGGAGGACTTATTGCTTATAGCATTATAAAGGGTATAAAGAAATTGAATATTCCAGGTCTTAAATTTAAGAGAAAGGTTTAAGTTGTGAAAAGAAAAAGTATCTGGATAATAGCAGTCACAGCTGTTTGCTTGTTATTGATCGGGCTGGCAGCAGGTTTTTTCATAAGACCAGCTATCATTGAAAGCAATAATGTTCCCCCACCATTAAAAATAATAGGAGATGTTGAGGAACTTCAAACAATTAATAGTTTGGATGAACTGGCTGAAATTGAAAGAATTGAAAACAAGGGTGTTGTTTTAAAAGCAATAAAACTTGAAAAATTAATCAAAATATCCAGGCCATTTTCAGATTCAAATAAAATTTTATTTGTCAGTGATGACGGAGTAGCAGCCATGGTTAACGAGACAGATATTGAAAAAAGTTTTATAACCTATTCTGCAAAAAATGGATGGGAGGCTGTTAACTTAAATCATCCGATCAGCAGCAATGTAAAAAATATAAGTGAAATAGTAATATCTTCCATGAACAATTCATGGAATTATGGTTTAAATATTATAAAACCTGATAAAAATTTATTAAATATCACACCGGGACAAATGTATTTAAAGGCATATAATGTCTATAACCTTGAGGCTTCTCCCTCAATGGAAAATGATAATAAAACTTTTAGAACTGATGTATACAGAATGAAAAAAGAAATGACGGTTGCCGATTTGCTGATAAGTTCTGATTCAATCAGCAATGATTCGATAACCGATGATTCCAGGATTCTTGTAATGGGACAGAATGGGGAATTTAAGTATCTGGAAAATGATGGTTATTTTGAAATGAAAGATAATTATATAAATTACTGGTATTCAAATGGCAAAAACAGTATTGAAAAGGTTGCAGGAGTGATGCTAGATCCTCCAACTGCCAGCATAATGGATTCTTGTGACGATGCCTTGCACTTTATTGGAAAAGACGAAAAAGTAATGCTTATTCTTGTTGACGGGTTTGGCTTTCAGCAATACTTAGAAGCAACAGAGAGCGGGTTTGCGCCGTTTCTCGCCAGTGCAAAAAGAGCTGACCCTGCTGTAAGTGTTTATAAGCCTGTCACAAATACGGGACTTGCGGCCATGATAACCGGAAAGACTCCTGCGGAAAGTGGTATTTATTCCAGGAAACAGAGAGACCTGAAGGTCGAATCTATATTCGGGAAAATTATGAGCATGGGTAAAACAGCGCTTCTGGTAGAAGGAGATATCCAGATTATAAAAACAGAAATAGAACCTATGTTGAATGCGGACTACAATAAAGATGGTATGATAGATGATGAGATATTTAAATCTGCTCTTCAAAACCTGCAGGAAGTTTATGATTTTTTAATGGTTCATTTTCATAGCGTGGATGACAGTGGCCATGATTTTGGAGATATGTCTGAAAAAACAATGGAAGCCATACTACAGATTGATGACTACATAAGTCAATTAGCTAAAAATTGGCATGGTAAAATTATAATAACAGCCGATCATGGTATGCATAGTGTTGGCATTGAAGGTAACCATGGTGATTTTAGATTTGAAGATCTTATTGTTCCCTATGTATTGATTGAAGGAGGCAAATAGAAATGGAAAAAGCTAAAAATAAGAAATTATGGATTATCATAATAATAATTATAGCAGTGCTTGCAATCGCTCTGGGAGTGACTGCTTATCTTAATATGGGTAATCTTGGAGAGAAGAAAGCACTGCAGGAAAATGCAATTATTGTGATTAAATCCGGAGATAAAAAATTGGCTGAAGCCAATATGGATTATATAACCAGTTTGGGTGAGGAGGAATTTAAGGCAAATTTAAAAAAGAGCGGGAAACCTCCTGTAGAACATAGCTATACGGGCATACCCATGAAAAACTTATTTGCCGGACTTAAAATTGATATGGTAAATGTAACCACAGTTGTTTTAAAAGCCATTGACGGTTACGCTTCTGCATTAACTCTAAGTGAAGTCATGGAAGACGATAATGTATATATTGTGTATAAAATGGATGGAAAATCACTTGGAAATGCTGAAAATGGTGGGGATGGCCCGTACCTGGCTTTGGTAAGAACAGATCCCTACAGTCAAAGATGGTGTAAACTTTTAACAGAAATAGATCTGCGATGATTTTTCCTGTAGAAATTAAAAATCTTCATTTTACATATCCTGAAAGTAAAAAAAGTATTTTAAATGGTATAGAACTTCGTATAAACAAGGGCGAAGTAATAACCATAGTTGGCCTCAGCGGGTGTGGCAAATCCACCCTATGTTATTGCATATGCGGGATAATACCACATGTTTTTGAAGGTGATATGCAGGGTGAGGTTTTAATTTTCGGAAATTCTACAAAAAATATGAAATTGCCTGTCATATCGACAAATGTGGGAATAGTTTTTCAAGATCCTGATACACAATTATTTTCACCAACTGTTGAGGATGAAATTGCATTTGGACCCGAAAATCTTTGTGTTGAAAGGGATGAAATAGGGAAAAGGATATCAAAGAACCTTGAACTTGTTGCAATGGAGAAAAACAGGTATGCAAATCCTGAAAACATATCTGGCGGAGAGAAACAGTTAATTGCACTTGCTTCCACTTTAAGCCTGAACCCACAGATAATAATATTTGATGAGGCCATGTCTCAAATTGATGATGCCGGGAAATTGAAGATCAAAAAAGCCATAAGGGATCTGAAAGCTGCTGAAAAAGCAATAATAATGGTTGAGCATGACCTTGCAAACATTGATGTAGTTGACAGGGTTATGTTATTAAAAGAAGGAGAACTCACCGGTTTTAAAGGGAGTCTCCAATAAGTTTATAATAAACTGACGCGGAGGTTGGTGCTGGCATTTATAAAGTTGGAAAATGTGACTTTTTCTTATTTTAAAGATAAGAACGCAGTTAAAAATATTTCTTTTCAGCTAAAAAAAAATGAAGTAGCTGCTCTTATAGGACCAAATGGAAGCGGGAAAACCACGCTGGGCAAGTTGATAATTGGTATGTTAAAACCAAACGATGGCAAGATATTCATTGACGGGATTGATAACAATAAAATGACACTTGGCCAGATTGGCAGCAGGATCGGGTATCTGTTTCAAAATCCTGATTGCCAGATATTTACGACAACAGTAATTGATGAGCTTGCCTTTATATTAAAGTTTAAAGGAGCGCCGGAAGAAGAAATTAAGAAAAATATTTCAGAAACACTTGAACTTTTTGATCTTGCAGATTTGCAAAATTCATATACTTTTAATCTTAGTCAGGGTGAGAAGCAGAGGCTGGCCATTGCTGCAATAATGATGGGTGATCCCCAATATTTAATTCTGGATGAGCCTACTTCAGGGCTTGACATGGAAAGAAAAGCAAAACTTGTTAACATACTTCAGAACCTTGTTCAAAGCGGCATCGGGATGATGGTTATAAGTCATGACAGGGCTTTTATTGATTTGATTGCTGCAAAGAAAATAAAGATGTTAGAAGGAGAAATTATTGAAGAAAATTGCTGACATCCTGGATCCGAGAACAAAAATAGTAATGGTGCTCTGTGTTTCCACTCTTGCGGTATTTGTTCAAAATATTTATATATTATTTTCTGTATTTTCTTTTACAATTCTTATAACTGCTTTAATTGGTGGTAACCTGCTGCTTGTTGCCAAAAAGATAGGTAAAATGTGGTATTTGTTTATACTTATAGTTATTGTGCAGAGTATTTTTGTGCATTCCGGTAAAATTCTTGTAAAAATAGGCAGTTTCCAACTTCTAACTCTTGGGGGAATATTGCTGGGGGTAGAATTTATCTTAAGGATTTTCATTATTATCAGTTCCGCAACCATCTTGTCAACCTCCAGTTCAAGAGAAATAATACAGGGCATGGTTCAGTGGAAAATTCCTTACGAAATAGCTTTTATGGTATCTGTTGCCATAAGATTTTTACCAGTCCTCGGCAGGGAATTAAAGGATGTGGTAACAGCGGTGCAGTTAAGAGGGATAGATCTATACAGAATACAAATAAAGAAAAGGCTCAAGATATATTATTTTATTTTTACACCTGTTATCATAGGTGCGATAAGGAAAGCCCAGAAGCTTTCAACTGCCATGGAAACGAGAGCCTTCAGGGCTTATCCAAATAGGACCAGTTATCTGGTTTTAAAAATGAATAATATCGATTATTGGGTCATTGTAATATTTTCAGTTATGACTATTTCTGTAATTATTTTATATTATGTATTCTTAAGAAGATTGATTTAAAATATTTTATCAGGGGTGAGGCTAACAGATATGAAAATTTTCTCAGTGATAGGTTATACGCTATCCGGAAAGACAACAACTATAGAAAACATCATAAAAGAGCTTAAAAAGAGAAAATATTCTGTTGGGAGTATTAAGGATATCCATTTTGAAAAATTCAAAATTGATAAGGAAGGAACAAATACTTACAGGCACGGTGAAGCAGGCTCCGAGATAGTGACTGCAAGGGGATATTATGAGACAGACATTCTTTTCCCTCACAAGCTTTCTATTGAAGAAATCCTTGAGTTTTACTCACAGGATTTTGTGATCATGGAAGGTGTAACTGATTATAATCTTCCAATAATTTTATGTGCCCAAAACGAAGCAGAAATTGAAGAAAAATTAAGCGACAAGGTGTTTGCAATATCCGGAAGAATTTCTAATTCCATTAATGAATATAAAAAAATCCCGGTAATCAATGCAGTAGAAGATACCGTCAGGTTAGTTGATTTCATAGAAGAAAAGGTTTATGAAAAACTACCTGACTATCCGCCAGAGTGCTGCAGTAAGTGTGGGTATGATTGCAGGACACTTGGCACCAGAATACTACAAGGTCTCTCAAAGCGGGAGGATTGTGTGGTTTTAGAAAGAAACATAACACTCAAAATAGACGGTAAAATAGTTGGAATGGTTCCATTTGTCCAGGATATTCTCTATGATGTGGTGGAAGGCGTGGTTAAAAACCTACATGGTTACAGGAAAGGAAAAATCATAGAAATAAAGATTGGCGGGTAATAGTATTGTCATATAAAGAACTACCATATAAAGAACTGCTAAAAAACAAAAATAATATAGAATATAATATCCAATCCCAATTTTTAAGTAAAAAAAATAATGTCTTTAAGATAAGTTATCAAAATGAGAAAGGCAAGACAGGCTTAGGTGTCATAAAAGTTTTTGGTAAAAGGCTGGAGCAGTTAGAAAAAGAAGCTTTTACGCTGACAATGTTGAAAAATAAAGGGGTGGCTGTACCCCAGATATATTTTAAAGGTAATGATTTTCTTTTTATTGAATATCTCGGCGGAAAGACCCTTCTTGACGTAATTACCGATCAGGAATCCATTTTACAAAAGGAGCCTGACTTTAAAAAACAATCAAATAAGGTTATTGACAATATTATCGGGAAAGTATGCAGTTGTTTAAAAAGTTATTATTCTGAAACAAAAAAAGCAACAGGAAAATCAATAATTACAGGTGATATGAATTTACGGAATTTTATTTTAAAAAATACCTCTTGCGGAGATGAATTATATCGAATCGATTTTGAGGACCACAGGATCGGTATTACCGAAGAAGATCTCGGCAGTTTCTGTGCATTTATATTAAGTTATTATCCTGCACTTACTGAATGGAAAGTTGAACTGGCAGGAAAATTTATTATTTCTTTCAAACAGAATTTTTGTATTGATATAAATAATATGAAAAAAGAAATTGAAAAAAGCCTTTCAGAGCTTTACTTAAGGAGAGGCGATAAATATCCAGACGATCTGATAACTTCTATTATAAATAATTTATTCCCAGGAGAAAGATGATCTTTAGACAGATAGAATCCGGGGGCGACCGGAATTACGCATACCTGGTTGCCTGTGAAAAGACAAAGGAAGGTGCACTGATAGACCCTTCCCCGGATCCCTCTATGGTTATTAATGCGGTAAAGGAAGAAGGGGTAGAAATAAAATATGTAATAAATACCCATTCCCATTTGGACCATTCGCAAGGAAATGATAAGTTTCGCGGAGCCGGGAGGGATGAACCTGTAACTTTTATTAATTGTGGCCCGGGCACTGAAGTAAGAGATAGCGAATCTTTGTATCTGGGGGATCTCAGCCTCGAATTTATGCATACCCCGGGCCATACTACAGACTCGATCTGCATAAAAGTGGAGGATAAACTGATTACCGGAGACACCCTTTTTGTAGGCAAAGTAGGGGGCACTTACAATAAAGAAGACGCAAGAACAGAATTTGAAAGCTTAAAAAAAATTATGAGCCTTGCCCCTGATACCGAAGTGTGGCCTGGCCATAACTATGGAGTAAAGCCAAGTTCCACGATAGGATTTGAACTTAAGAACAATCCCTTTATAAAAAGGCTGGTGGACTTCAGTGAATTTTTATGGCTGAAACAAAACTGGGCCCGATATAAACAGGAACATGGGATAAAATAATCAAAGGTTTCCTTGAATTAATTTAAAATTAGTTTTTTTACTTTATATAGTAAAATTATCTAGATATAATTGCCACGTGGGTCAAAATATCAAAAAGACTTTTAAATGTTTTATTAAATTCTCTACTATTTAAAATTTATAACAACTTAAGAGGGAATATGTTATTAGCAATAGATGTTGGGAATACGCAAACTGTCGTTGGTTTGTTTAAAGGCAATGACCTTGTGCAGTCCTGGCGCATGGTAACACCACGCTATGAAACTTCGGATGAAATCGCTTTAGTGATTTACGGGTTTTTAAAAAACACCGGATACGACCCATCAAATGTCAGCAAAGTAGCAGTATCCTGTGTTGTACCAAGAATACTCACAGAACTAAGCAGGATGGGAAAAAAGTATTTTGATATTGAACCGTTTATTGTAGGCAGCGATATTATAACAGATCTGAAGATAAATTATGATTATCCAAAGGAGATTGGTGCTGACAGGATTGCAAACTCAGTGGCAGCTAAAGAACTTTATGGATTTCCGACAATAGTCGTCGATTTTGGTACTGCCACCACATTTGACATATTATCTTCAAAGGGAGAATACATTGGGGGGATAATAGCGCCGGGAATTGAAATTTCTTCAGAAGCCCTGTTTAATTATGCCGCAAAACTAAGCAAAGTTGATTTAAACTGGCCACCTTCTGTTATAGGAAAGAACACTTATGATGGGATAAGATCGGGAATACTTTATGGATTTTTAGGCCAGGCTGATTTCCTGGTTGAAAAAATTATTGGGGAAGTAAGAACGTATGATAAAGATTTTGATCCTAAAGTTATCGCCACGGGTGGGTTAGCTTCAATTGTTGCCCCTAAAAGCAAATTTATTAAAATACATGACCCTGATCTCACATTAAAGGGCTTAAAAATATTAGTTGATAAAAACAGTGGCGGCCAATAATGCAGTTAAAATATATAATTATGCGGAGCTTCTACATAACAATTTGAAAGGCTCAAGTTATTGCAGGATTTAATGCAGGGTTTAACAGAGGAATTAAAAAAACTAGTTTGTGATTATAGCGCTGCATATTCCAATTCATCAAAATCTTTAAATATCATAAGTACCAGAGACACAAATAATTCTTTAGATAATTCGAATATTTTATCATCTTACATACTTAACGGCTATTCATTCAAAATAGGCAATGTTCCGGTTAAAAATCCCGTAATTGCAGCACCTCTTGCCGGAATCAGTGACAACACATACAGGATATTTGCCCAATATTTCGGCTCGGCATTAACCTACAGTGAAATGATATCAAGTTATGGTATTCACTTTGATCATGCTGCAAGCCGGGAACTTGCTCATGTCACTGATTTTGAAAGACCTGTTGCACTGCAAATATTTGGTTCTGAACCTGATATCTTGCTTGACGCTGCGCAAAAGATAGAGAGCATTGCAGATATTGTTGATATAAATATGGGCTGCCCGGTGCCAAAGGTATTAAAATCAAAAAGTGGCGGATTTTTGCTTCAGGATGAAGATAAGGTGGAGCGAATAATCACAAAAATAGCCGGCAGGATCACAAAACCTCTTACCGTAAAGCTGCGCATCGGATGGGATAAAAACAATATAAATGTTTTTAATATAGCAAGAATAGCCCAGTCAAGCGGTGCTGCTGCAATAAGCATTCATGGACGTACGGTCAAACAAGGTTTTACCGGTGAAGTAAATTATGAGGTTATAAAAAAAGTCAAAGAATTAGTTAACATCCCTGTGATAGCAAGTGGCGATATTGACTCACCGGCAAAAGCAAAGCAGGCACTTGATTATACAGGTTGTGATGCAGTGATGATAGGGAGAGCTTCGAAAGGAACTCCCTGGATTTTCTTTAATATTTTGATATCTTTGAAGAATGGATTGGATGCAGTTTCCGGTGATCCCCGGGGTATTTCATTTTATGATGATTTTTCACCGGATATTGACTTTAAGAAAAAATTTGCTGAACTTTACCTGAAATTTCTTATAAGTTTTAGCAGTGAAGAAAAAGCAGTAAAAGAATTCAGGAAATATCTGAGTTGGATTTTTAAAGGTACGAGAGGCATAAACAGGTTCAAACACAAGTTCTTTGCAATTAAGAGTTTTAAAGATGTATTAAATATCATGGGCAGCTTATAAAATTTTTCAGACGAATTATACTAAACTTTAAATAACCCATAAAATATTTTAGATGGTTCATAAAATGTTTTTTATGAAGCCTGTTGTGATAAAATACAAACTACGGGATGTAGCGCAGTTTGGCTAGCGCGCAGCGTTCGGGACGCTGAGGTCGTGGGTTCAAATCCCGCCATCCCGACCAGCCTTAAAGTAAACAAGACTATCTTTTTGGCTTTGACGCATAAACTTTTATACTTAAAATGAAATCCTCTAAGTCCTTAGCCTGATTTTCAGATAAACTTGACTCATTTTTCACTACTGCTGCAGTATCATCGCTTATAATGTATTTCAGAGGAAAATTAACTTCATCTATTATTTTTACATCTATAAAACCAGCCTTCTTTATTGCATTTAAATAATTATCTTTAATTATTGCTCCTGAAATACATCCTACATAAGCCGCCATATTATTTTTAATAAAATCCGGTAATTCTTTGGTTAAAACAATATCTGAAACCATTATTCTTCCACCTGGCCTTAGAACCCTGAATGCTTCTGAAAAAACCCTATCTTTATCAGGAGCGAGATTAATAACACAATTAGATATAATTATATCTATAATTCCATCTGCAACCGGTAGATTTTCAATCTCTCCCAACCTGAATTCAACATTAGAAAAATTGCCTTTTTGGGCATTTTCTTTTGCTTTTTCAAGCATTTCAGGAGTCATGTCAACACCTATTACCCTGCCTTCCGTTCCAACTTTTTCAGCAGCTAAAAAACAGTCAAAACCTGCTCCTGAACCTAAATCCAAAACAACTTCACCTTTAGCCAGTGATGCCATTGCTACGGGATTTCCACATCCAAGGCCTAAATTAGAACCCTCCGGGACTTTATTTAAATCTTCTTTAGAATAACCTATGTTTGAACTGATTTCCTTTGCTAAATCCACTTGTCCGCAGCAGCTGGAACCAGTATCGGGGGTGCAGCAGCATGAACTGCCACTTGCAACTTTTGCATAGCCTTCTCTTACAGCTTTTTTTATATTTTCTTCTTTCATAATTTCCTCTCGTATAACTAATGTATTAAAAATTAAATAATAATTCAAAAATTTACATATTTTCTAATTGTAATATATTATATTGAGATATTTAAATATATAATTTTATTAATGTCAAGAAAAATTTAATATTTTTTACAGAAATATATATCTTCATGTTCGGGCAATCCTAAAAATTCAATAGTTTTCTTTTCCAGTTTACTTGCAAAATCATCTACCCTAACTGTAAATCCAGACTGGGCCAAAAAATCTTTATAATCCTTTCCATAACCCCTTACATGTTCAGCAAAACCATATCTTTTTTCTCTTGCTTCAGGAGTTACGGCGTCACGATCTTCAAAAGTTTGCTCACCAAGTATTGGAACCTGTAAGATTGCCCAACCACCGGTTTTCAATACCCTGTATATCTCTCGCATAGCTTTTTTATGGTCAGGGATATGTTCAAGGACATGATTGCAAATAATTACGTCAAAAAAATTACTGTTGATTTTTATATCAGTTAGATCCATGCCAATCATGGCACGAGTTGGATCCAGGTCGGCGCTAAGGTACTGGATAAACTTATTTTGCTTAATCCTGTCGCTAAGCACAATTTCAGGGGCAACATGTAAAATTTTCTTTTTTGGTGGTTTAAAAAAATCAGTATATTCCTCAAGATAAAACCATAAGAGCCTTTCTCTTTCAATTGAACCACAAACGGGACAGACTGCATTTTGTCTTGGACCTATTTTTATATAGGGTGGAAAATAATAGTCATAAAATTTCTTAATAAAGCTGTCACATACAGGACAGAATCTTTTATTACCAAAAAATATTTTCTTCTTAAAGCCCTCTCTTTTTTTAGACGGTATTAGGCTTATAATACTTTCAAATAAGAATTTTTTTATGATTTTTACATTACTGGTCATCATTCTACATTAACAATATTTGGTAATTAAAACTAAATTTCATATAATAATCTTAATTGTAAACTAAAAATTTTAAAAATACTAAAAGGAGGGCAAAATGTTATCAAGTATTCCGGTTGATTTAAGCAAAGTAAAAAAAGAAAACATAGATAAAGAAATCCTAAGGCTAGGAATGATAGCCGAGCTCGATGCAGTAAATCTGTATGAGCAGCTTGCCGCATATACCGGCAACACAGATATCAGGAAAGTAATTCTTGATATAGCCAGGGAAGAAAAAACACACATGGGAGAGTTCCAGGCACTTCTTCTGATGCTGGACAAGCAGCAGGTTAAGGAACTTGAAGAAGGTAAAAAGGAAGTTGCAAAGGAATTGAAAGAATAGATTACCAGGGAATATTTATCATTAAATCCAATAAGCCGGTATTCTGCAATTATATTTTTTAAATGCAACCAGAAGGAGAATTCGCATGGCTGGCGATGAATTAATAATTGCTATTGATCTTGGCACGTCTAATTTAAAAGGAGCTGTTTTTGACTTAAACGGTGCAGAAATTGCTTACGAATCTATTGGATACAGCCTTTATACACCATCCAATACCATTGTTGAAAATAATATAAACCTCTACTGGGACAATATTTTATTGATACTAAAAAGGCTCTCTCAAAAGCTTGGGGAAAAAATAAAAAATGTTGCAGCAATTTCAACATCTTCACAGGCCGAAACTATATTGCCTGTGGATAAGAATATGAAACCTCTGCGAAATGCAATTGTGTGGATAGACACAAGATCAATTGTAGAGGCAAATGAAATAGCCTCAAATTTTGACCTTAAAGATATGTATACAAAAACAGGCTACCCGGAGGTCGATCCTTCATGGCCGGCGACCAGGATTCTTTGGATGAAAAAGAATGAGCCTGAGATTTTTTCAAAAACGTATAAATTTATACTGCTGGAAGATTATATTGTATTTAAACTGTCCGGTAAGATAGTGGGAGAGGCATCTTTATATAACTCATCCTATTATTATGATATTGTAAAGTTTGAATATATCAATGAAATTCTTGACTTCATCGGTATTAGTGATAAAAGGCTTCCAGAGATAGTCGGGCCAGGCACGCCGGTAGGAAAAATATCAAAAGAACTTTCAGGAGAAATTGGCCTTAAGCCCGATACCAGGGTTGTAATAGGTGCACTGGACCATGTTTGCGGAGCAATCGGGGCGGGAAATATTTCCAGAGGAATGGCTACAGAAACTACAGGAAGTGCGTTTGCAATGGTTATTACTACAGGCGAACCCATATTTAATTTTGAATACAAACTTCCCTGTATACTTCATGGCATTCCCGGATTATATGGACTTATGCCTTATAGCTCAACCGGTGGTATGGTTTTAAAATGGTTTAAGGATAAATTCTGTGCCAGGGAATTAGAAATTGCAAAAAATGAAAATAAAAGTGTCTTTGGTTTGCTTGATGAAATGGCTGAATCTGTTCCAGCCGGGAGCGAAGGACTTATAATGCTTCCATTTTTAACCGGGGCACTTTTTCCTGAATATAATCCGGAAGCAAAAGGAGTCTTTTTTAATTTTGGGATAAACCACCATAAAGGACATTTTGTTCGAGCAATCCTTGAAGCGCTGGGCTATATGATGCGAAACGATATAGAATCTGTACAGAAGATCGGGATAAATATAGAAAAGATAATTTCCATAGGCGGCGGGGCCTCAAGCAGGCTTTGGAGCCAGATTAAATCTGATATTTGCAGGTTAAAAATTCAAATTCCCCGGTACACGGAAACGGCGTTGCTTGGCTCGGCGATAATGGCAGCAAGCGCTCTTGGGTTTTATAAAAGCATTGAGGAAGCAAGCAGGAATGTTTTAAAAATCCGGGAAGTCTTTATTCCTGATAAAAAAAATGAAGCTGTTTATAATGAAAATTTTTATAAATATAACAACTTATATTCACAGGTAAAAAAGCTATTTTAACCAGATTAACTTTTGATCCCATTATAAATAATAAGCGTTATTATTTTAATTGATTTCCAGGTAATTTTTTATTTTAAGTATATTCGAGAAATATTAACAAAAAAAAATGAAAAATATAATGTTTTCATGTAAAACATAAATATTATAAAACAAAATTTTATAAAACTTATTGACATAATAGCAATTAAAATTATAATTAATATCATAAATATAACAAAAATATATCATTAATAACTCATAAATGATACCCGAAGAACGAAGAAAAAATATTCTCATCAAACTCAGGGAAAATGACTTTCTTGGAATTGAAGAACTTGCAAGCGAACTTAATGTTTCAAAAATAACTATTGTAAGAGATATCCAAATACTTAAAAACAATGGCCTTGTTGAAAAAATACATGGTGGGATAAAGTTAAATGAAAAATCTGCCGGTGATTTTGAATCAAGATTTTTTGTTAGAATGCAGGATAATTATTCCAGGAAAGTTGAAATTGCAAAAAAATCACTTGAGTTTTTAAAAAATAAGGATACGATTTTTCTTGATTCTTCTTCAACGGTTTTTGTATTTGCCCAGGAAATCTTTAGCAATAGTGTTGAGGAGAGAAACCTTATCACAAATTCTCCGGCGATTCTTGTTGAAGCATTAAATAAACCAAATGTTAATTTGATTTCAACAGGAGGGGAATTGAAACAGGAATTCAATATATTCGGAGGAAACTGGGTAAATGAATTCTTAGAAAATTTAAATATAGATGCTGCTTTTATTTCTGCAGCAGGAATTTCTTCAAATCTTGATATAACAACAAACAACAAAGATCTTGCGGGAATACTGGAAACTATTTTTAAAAAAGCTAAAGAAATAAATCTTCTTATAGACAGCACCAAGTTTTGCAAGGAGGGAATGTTAAGCATTGCGCATATCAGCGATTGCAGAAGAGTTATAACGGATAAAGAAATTTCCGAAGAAGTAAAAGCCATTTTAATAAAAGAAACGGAATTAATAATTTAAAATAAAAAGGAGAAGAAAAAATGGAAGTTCAAAGATTATCAACCGATGTTGTTGTAATCGGCGGGGGCGGTGCTGCTTGCAGAGCCGCAATAGAGGTTGCGCAAAAAGGGTTAAACTGCATTCTTGTAGATAAAGGAAGGCCTGGCCGCTCAGGGTCCACTCCTTGTGCATTATGGAGCATCCAGGCGCCTTTCGGCTCTAAAGGCCGTGATGAACGAGACACTCCCGAGCAGTTTTTTGCAGATATGGTAAATGCGGGACACTTTATTGGAGACCAGAATATAGTTGAAGTTGTGGCTTTTGATGCATGTGACAGAATCCTTGATATGGAAAGATACGGGGTACATTTTAAAAAAGAGGATGACGGAAGATTTTATCAAACTCCCATGCCCGGACAAACCTATCCTCGTTCATGTTTTATGATTGAAAATGGACAGCACATGTCAACAGTTCTTGCAAAAGAAGTTTCAAGGCACAGTAACATAAAGGTTTTTAAAGACTTTTTTGCATATTGGCTGCTCAAGAATAAGGATAGTGTCATAGGTCTTGTCGGAATCGACATGATAAACGGAAAAATAATTGCAATAAATGCAAAGTCTACAATTGTAGCTACCGGAGGCTATACATCGCTTTGGGGATTTTCCGATAATCCTCCTACTTTAACGGGAGACGGAAATTCAATGGCATTCAGAGTAGGTGCAGATTTAGTTGATTTGGAGTTTAACCAGTATTACGGAACGGATTTAATCTGGCCCCCGAGCGTAAGAGGAACAGTAGTTCTTTACGAACTTATGATAGATGAATTTGCTGACGGAGAAATAACGGATAAAGACGGAGTACCGGTAATAAATAAGCCACTTCCTATAAGGGATGAAGCTATTAAGACAATATTTAACGTTATTAAAGAAGGCAGGGGAACTCCTCACGGAGGAGTATATTTTGATACCACTAAATCACCTAAAGGCGAAGAAGCTGTCAGGGATGTATTTAAATCTATGACGCCTAAACATTACCAGTTTCTAATTGATGCTGCCGGGATCGATCTTGCAAAAGAACCCCTTGAAGTTGCTCCTGCGTCTCATTACCAGTGCGGCGGAATATTTATTAATGAAAAAGGACAGACAACTGTTGACGGCCTGTATGCTTGCGGCGAAGCAGCAGGTAATTTTCAGGGAGCAAACAGGCTTGCGGGAAGCGCTCTTTGTGATACTCAAACAACAGGAGCAGCAGCGGGCAACTGGGCCTCAAAGGATTCAAAATCCAGGGAACTGATACCTATTGATGAAAAAGACTTAAATGAAGCCATTGATATGGTAAGAATGATTACTGCGCCTAAAACAAAAAAAATAAAACCTCTTGTTGTTAAAACGGAGATACTTGAAACTATGGATAAGTATGTTGCTCCTTTCAGAGATGAAAAGGGTATGAAAAAAGGGCGTTTTATTATTGAAGATTTAAAAAGCCAGTTAAAAAATCTTTATGCTCCGGATATTAATAAATACAATCTTGAGGTTTCTGAGGCAATTGAAGCAAAGCTTATGATTGATTCAGCCGAATATATTTTCGATTCTGCTTTATTCAGAACCGAATCAAGAGGGCATCATAACAGAACCGATTATCCCCAGGAGGATAATAAAAACTGGAGATGTCATACAGTAATAAAAAATAAAAACGGAACACCCCAATATTCTAAAAAAGATGTAATTTACACCAGGATGAAGCCGCAAGATTAAAAATAAGCAAATTATCAAATTTAATTACTAAAGGAGTTCTTAAAATGGTTAATAAAAAAATAAAAGCAAAAATTTTAAGGTTTGATTCTGACAAGGATAAAGAATCATATTTCCAGGAATATGAGGTTGAAGTGGACCGGCCGGTAACCATACATGAATTATTGACGATGATAAGAAAAGATATTGACGGGACCTTGGCTTTCAGGACATATAAATGCTACAAGGGTATGTGCCAGACTTGTGTAGTTAAACTGGACGGCAAAACAGTAAAAAGCTGTGCCACCCAAGTACCGCCTAATTCCGAGATAACACTTGAACCGGCAGGCGGAGGGGAAGTTATAAGGGATCTGGTGGTTGATTTTAAAGCAATGTAAGAATTAAGGAAATTCTATTTACTTTTTAATTATCAATAAAATATTACGGAGGAAAAATGAAAAGCAAACCAATTATATGGCAGGAGATAACCTGGCCGGAAATAAAAAAAGTGGCTGATGAAGTAGGCATAGCAATCCTTCCGATAGGAGCAACGGAACAGCATGGTTTTCACTGCCCTGCAGGTGTTGATTTCTATAATGCATACGAAATTTCTAAGCGCGTATCAGCCTTAACCGGGGCCATAGTGGCACCACCAATGCCTTATGGCAGCCATCCATATTTTCATTACGGTTTTGTCGGTACTATTCCTATCAGGGCAACAACTCAGATCGAGTTTGTAAGAGATGTAATAAAAGGGCTCGTTAATTCAGGTTTTCGTAAGGTAATAATAATGCAAGCTCACGGTCAATGGTGGACAATGCATACTGCAATCCAGGAAATTGCTCTTGATGTGGATTGTTTTATGGCAGTTGCAACATGGTGGGAACTTGCCTGTGAAAAAATTAAGGAAGTATGCACCACTCCTTTTAAACACGCAGATGAAGTTGAAACTTCTGTAAGTCTTGCTCTTTATCCCGAACTTTGCGATATGTCAAAAGCAAAAGAAGACTACAGCCTCAAGAGTTACCTGGATAAAAAGTTTGTAAGACCTGCTGTTCACGCAGAACTCATAAATGCTTTTCCTATTGAATCAATTACTTTTGTGCCCCAGGAAAATACTATGGAAACAGGAGCGCCGGGCAACCCGACTCTTGCAACAGCAGAAAAAGGCGAGGCTATAGTTTCAACTGCTGTAAATGTAGTAGTTGATTTGATTGAGTATCTTAAGAAAAACTATAAGCCGGGCGAGTGGCCCAAAGTAAAACCTGTATTAAAAGTAGATATGTATTAAAAACTGGGGGGAAGAATTGTCCGGCAGATTTGTAATGGGCATTGACATAGGCTCCGGCGCCTGCAAAATAACCTTATTTAAAATAGGGAGGTCTTTTTCTGCAACGTATGCCATGGAATACGAGACTTTATATCCGAAACCCGGATGGGCGGAACAGGACAGTAGGCAGTGGATAAATTGTGCAGGTTTGCTTATCAATAAGGCTTTAAGAGAAAACAATATCAGCAGAAAAGACATAGAGGCAATTGCTTTAAGCGGAGTCACTCACAGCCCTGTTCTCCTGGACAAAGAATTAAATCCACTTGGAAATGTAATTCATATTACTGATAGTAGAAGCGCCAGTCAAACAGAAGAGCTTAAAGAATATAACGAGCTCTTTTTAAAGCTAAACTTTAATCCGGTAGGCCCTATGTGGACCATATCAATGCTTAAATGGATAAAAGAAAATGAGCCGGAAAAGTTTAAAAAAATTAAAGTGATAGTTTTTCCTAAAGATTTCGTAAGGCTTAAACTTACGGGTAGAGCAGCCACGGATTCAATTGACGCAGAAGGCACTCTTCTTTTTGATACTTTAAATAAAAAGTGGAGCACTGATCTTACCGGAATAATCAATCTCAACCATGGCTGCCTCCCGGAGATTTTAAATCCTCTTGATATTGCAGGAAAAGTTACAAAAGAAGGCTCATTACTGTCAGGTCTTATGGAAGGCACACCGGTTGTTACGGGAACCACGGATACTTTGCTTGAAATTATGGCTGCAGGAAATTTAAAAAAAGGAGAATGCACAGTTAAACTGGCAACTTTCGGCAGAGTTTGCATATTGTCTGACAAACCGGTGCCTTATGAAGGACTAATTAATTATTCATACATAATACCCGGGTTATGGTATCCGGGAACAGGCACCAAATCATGTGCCTCCTCTTACAAATGGCTTAGAGATGAATTTTTTAAAGATTATAATAAAATTACTGCCTTTAAAAAAATGGATAAAGATGCAGGTTTGATTAATTCCGGCAGCGAAGGTCTTATTTTTCATCCTTATTTGCTGGGAGAAGGATCTCCGTATAATGATTCCAAATTAAGAGGGGATTTTTTAGGGCTCACTCTTCATCATAAAAGGGAAAATCTTGCAAGGGCCGTCCTTGAAGGGACATGTTTTTCCTTAAAAGACAGCATTGATTTTATGGAAAAAAAAGGTTTGAAAGCGAAAGGCAAGTATAAAATAATAGGCGGAGGCAGCAAGAGTAGTCTTTGGGCCGGGATTTTGGCTGATGTTTTAGCAAAAAAATGTCTTATTCCTGCCAGTACTGATGCATCTTACGGAGCAGCCATGCTCGCTGCAGTTGCAATAAATGCTTACAGCTCAGTAGAGGATGCAATCAAAATAAATGAAGCATATAAACAGCAGATAGGATTCTCTATTGAAAACCATAATAAATATAAAAAACTTTTTAAAATTTATAAAAAATCAAAAGAAATTTTAACAAATATCAATCACGAATTATGTGAATTTAATTAGAAGTAATACCTAAGTTGTTTAAGTTTTAAATATTTATTTAAAAAATTTAAAAAAAAGAGAAAAATTTATGAAATACGATAAAAATACATACCTGTATCATATGTTGCTGCATGAATTAAGAGATATAGTCGGGGATGATTTTGTTACGGATAACCTTGCAGATAAAGTTTCTTATTCAGTGGACTATTATTGGGTCTCGGAACTTTGGCATGACAGGGGACCCAAAAGAATTGAACCGGATTTTGTAATTTTCCCCCGCAGTTCCGAAGAGATATCAAGGATTATGGTGCTGGCAAATGAGTATAAAATACCGGTTACGGTTTGGGGCGGCGGCGGAGGCTCTCAAGGTGGGGCGCTTCCAATTTGTAACGGAATAGTAATAGATATGAAAAGATTAAACAAAGTAATAGATATTGATAGCCAGTCAATGACCGTAGAAGTAGAGGCCGGAATTATAATGCAGCATCTTGAATGGGAGCTTGAAAAATACGGAGTATCTACCATGCATTATCCTGCTTCAATTTATTGCTCAACTTTAGGAGGGTTTGTCGCTCACAGAGGAACAGGAGTTCTTTCAACAAAATACGGTAAGATTGAAGATATGATTATTTCTATGGAAGTGGTTCTTCCAAGCGGTGAGATAATAAAAACTCTTTCGGTTCCAAAAACCGCCAGCGGTATTGATTTAAACTGGTTTTTTATAGGTTCCGAAGGAGTGCTCGGAATTGTTACCAAAGTAAAACTTGTAATTCATAAAATACCTGAGATTAGGAAATTCCAGGCATTTTTATTTAAAGATCTTTCAGACGGTCTTGAGACGGGGAGAAAGCTAATGCAGGAGGGTTTGCAGCCATGCGTAATAAGACTTTATGATGAACCTGAGACAAAAAGTCTTTTAAAACGGGTTCTCGGAATTGAAAAAGAAGGTGCATATCTTGTTTATGCTTTTGACGGAAAAGAAAAAATAGTAAATCTTTCTCATGATTATGCAAAACAAATAGCCGTTAAATTAAATGGTGAGGATCTGGGAACGGAAACAGGGGAAGAATGGTGGCTCAACAGGTTTAAATTCTTTTTCCCGCCTTATGTTTTTTCGCTTCCTCAGGCATTCGGGACATGTGATACGGTTGCGACATATAAAGATATAGAAAAAATATATAATGGAATGAAAAAAACAGTTGAAACTAATTATCCCCAGGCAAGGTTTATTGGCCATTTTTCTCACTGGTTTATGTGGGGATGCATGCTCTATGCAAGATTTATAATTGACAATCCGCCAGGTGATCCAGGCGAAGCTCTTCACCTTTATAATAAGATTTGGGACGATGTCCTGCGGTCCGCACTTTCAAATAATGGTGTTTTAAACGAGCATCACGGCATTGGTATCAAAATAGGAAGGTTAATGAAAGAGCAATACAAAAACTCTTTTAAACTTCTTCAGGATTTAAAAAAACAGCTTGACCCTAATAACATAATGAATCCCGGAAAAATGGGTCTTGGGTTTTAATTAAATGAAGAAATATTTGATTTCCCTTTAAATTATTTTTAAACGTTATTTTCTTATAAATTTATGAAAGGTAAAAATGGAAATAGAAAAAAATTATTCGATACTTAAGGCCTGCAGGTTTTGTCCGATGTGCAAACATTTGTGTTCTTCGGGGAATCTGACTATGCATGAAAGTGATTATCCCAGGGGAAGGGGACTTATAATGTACCGGATTTATAAAGGAGAAGATTTTAATCCCGATTACGTAAACTCTCTGTATAACTGCTTTATGTGCGGCTGCTGTCTTGCAGGTTGTGAAGGAAATTTTGATTTGCCGGTGCTCATAAAATCAGCAAGAGCAAATATTGTGTTAAAAAAATTGGAGCCCGGGTTGATTAAAAATCTAAAAAATAATCTTATTGAAAAAGAAAATATATACGGTGGGGATTTTGAGGATTCTTTTACATACAAAAACGAAAGCCTGGGCACTCCGGGCGGTGACATAGTCTATATTGCGGGCCATAGTATAAACTATAAGCATTTTGAAATAGCTCAGGCTTCTTTAGATTTTTTTATTAAAGCAGGACTTGAGTTTTCCCTTATTTCCAGAGAACCTGATTGCGGCAAAGCCTTGTCTTTGCTTGGCTACGCAAATGAAGCTAAGGAAGCATCACTCAAGTTTGCAAAAAAGATTAATTCCATGAAAATAAAAAAACTGGTTACTTCAGATCCTATGGTTCTTGATTGTATTTTAAATGATTTTAAATCATTCGGTGCAGAAATTAATTCCGGTGTTGAGATAATGCATTTTTCTGAATTTGCTGACAGTATTACGAAAAATCCGGCAATTTCATTTAAAAAGTATAATAAGAAAATAACTGTCGCCGATAGTGAATTTCTTTGTAAAAAAAATAACAGGTGTGAGAATGTAAGAAATTTGATTAAAAAAATAGCGCCCGACAGCTTCATCGAACTTTTCAGGAACAAAAAAGAAGCATATGCTACGGGAGAAGCAGCGTTTTACCAGAATGGCAGTTTGTTTAGAGGCGGAAAAGAACTTGTAGGAAAGATTAGCAATGATGCAGCAATACTGGGGATAAAAACAATAGTGACTTTATCAGGCACTGCCAAAGAAAATTTAACTGCTGCAGCAAAACAGGATATTGAAGTACTCGATATTTCCGAATTCTTAATAAAGAGTCTTTAATAAATAATAAATTTTTTTGTTTTTTATTTGGCATGAAAGTTTTTAGATTAAAAAACCAAACCCTGGAAGAGGAGTTATTATTTGACTCTGTAAAAACCGCTGATAATTTTTTTATCAGAGCATTCGGGCTTATTTTCAGGAAAGAACCCAAACCTGGTGAGGGTCTGCTTTTTTATAAATGCAACAGCATTCAAACGTTCTGGATGAAGTTTGCAGTAGATGTGATATTCCTGGATAAAAATAACAAAATATCAGCCTTATTTACAGGACTGGCACCTTTCAGGATAACTCCGTTTATAAAAGGTGCCGATAAAGCATTGGAATTGCGAAAAAGTTCAATCAAGAATTCAGGGCTTAACATAGGCGACATACTCCTATTTAAATAAATCTTTATTGATTATTAAAGTTAACAACCTTACTTTTTTACTGCTGATAAGGTTGATAAAAAAATATTTAAAAATGGAGCGATGATGATGGAAAAGTACACAATGTCTATAGATCAGGGTACCACCGGTTCAAGAGTAATTCTCTTTGACCACTATACCTATAAGAATGATTCAAATATTACTCTTGATATCTTTTCAGGATCGTGCCTTACATGGTCTTTATTGCTTACAATATCTTCTCTGATGATTCTATTCTTATCAATTAATTTATTGCTGTCATCAACAACTACAAAAGAATTTTTCCTGGCATGCTTCTTAATCAGGTTTTCCGCAATTTTTCCGGAATTAATGATAAGATAGTCAACATTGCATCCTAAATATTTTTCCACTGCAATAAGATGGTCAGTGACCTTAAAATTGTCAGTTTCTCCCTGTTGCGTCATAATGTTGCAGATATATATTTTCCGGGCTTTTGACTTCTTAATGGACTGCGCTACACCTTTTACAAGAAGGTTCGGGATTATGCTGGAAAACAAGCTTCCTGGTCCCAAAATTATAATATCTGCCTCTTTGAAGGTTTTAAGCACTCCTGTATATGCCGGAGGATTATCGGGAACCAGGAACACTTTTTCTATGGGGTTAGAATAAGCAACAATTTTTGTCTGTCCGAGAACCTGTGTGCCATCAGTAAATTTTGCTCCCAGGACAACATTTTCTAGTGTAGAGGGCAGAACTTTGCCTTTGATTGCCAGGACATGGCTGGCCTCTAATATGCCTTTAGCAAAACTGCCGGTTATCTCAGTCATAGCTGTAATAAAAAGATTACCGAATGAATGACCGGAAAGATCTGATTTACCTTTAAACCTATACTGGAAAAGTTCCGATATCAGGGAGTTTGGTTCTGCCAGAGAGACGATACAGTTTCTTATATCACCAGGCGGCAGTATATTAAAATCTTTTCTTAGGCGGCCCGAACTACCCCCATCATCCGTAACAGTAACTATTGCTGTTATATCTTTTGTCCAGTGCTTTAATCCTTCCAGAAGAGTGGAAAGGCCTGTCCCACCGCCTATGCCTACAATTTTTACATTTCTTTTCATTAGATCTATTTTTAAATAAAAATATTTAAGTAAACTAAAAATTTAGTATTATTATTTTAATATAAAACATAAAATAAGTAATAAATTAATTTTTTTAAAAATATTTTAATAAATGAAGGGGGAATTATGGAAGTAATTATTAAGGAAAATTATGAAGAAATGAGTAAAGCTGCAGCAAGCATTATTGCAAAACTCATAAAAGCAAAATCGGACTGTGTGCTGGGTTTTGCGACAGGGGGCACTCCTATAGGAACGTACAAAGAGCTTATAAGAATGCATAAGGAAGAAGGGCTTGATTTTTCATCGGTCAAAACTTTTAATCTTGACGAATATCTCGGAATTGGAATAGACCTGGCAAAATCTTACGAACAAGACCAGAGCTATGCACGTTTCATGCATGAAGAGTTATTTAAACATATAAATATTATAAAAGAAAATATCCATATCCCTGACGGTCTTGCAAAAGACCCGGAGAAATTCTGTGCCTGGTACGAAGAAGAAATAAAAAAGGTGGGTGGGATTGATTTGCAGCTTTTGGGAATTGGTGGGGATGGACACTGGGCATTCAATGAACCCGGGTCATCTCTTGCATCCAGAACAAGGGTTCAGTCCTTAGCGAAACAAACTCTTGATGACAATTATGAGAGTTTCTATAAGAAAGCAGGGATAAAAAAAGAGGATATGCCGCATTTTGCAATTACGATGGGAATAGGAACAATTCTTGAGTCAAAGTATGCACTTATGATTGCAAATGGGCAAAAAAAGGCTGAAATTATAGCAAAAGCTTTGGAAGGATTTATAACCTCCCAGATTACCGCAACAGCTATACAGATGCACCCCGGAAAGGTTACTGTTATTTTAGACAGCGGAGCAGCCTCAAAACTGGTTAACCGGGAGTATTAGCAGCATTGTAATTTTTAAAAAATTTCTTCGACTTCTTCTTTTGTATAGAATAATTTAGTGTATTCATCCTGTGAAAGAGGATCCGGATCATTTAAAAGACAGGATTTCGCATTTACTCTTTCAATAATTGCCATATTTTCCAGCCTTGTTAGTTTTTCCGGTATCCTTTTTTTCTGGAGCATTTTCTTTATGTTTTCGAATAGCCGCATACTTCCATAGAGAAACTTTCCTTCATGGAGGAGTTTGGAGGCAACCATGAATTCGAAACTGTTAAAATGTAACTGGTTTTCTACTTTGCGCATATCTTTTATTATATAATCTATCTCTTCACGGTAAGCCGGCCTTTTAATAAGATAATATTTTTCCTTATATATGGATTGGTCAATTTCTTTGATTATATCTTCGGATAAGTCTTCAGTAACTATGATAATGTCAAGGTCTGAACCCTTGACCATCTCTCCGGTAGACACCTCAGGTCTGAGCTCGCTGTGTGCCATATTATAAACCACATCTCCTGCAATTATAAAGACTGTCTTTTTTTCTATTTCTTTATGGTCTTTTTGTGCTTGAAACAATTGTGATATTATTTCTTTTGAAAGCTCAAACTTCTCCCTGCTTATCCTTTCTATACTCTCCAGGAGGGTTTTGGCTTTTACCTCTATCTTAGTAAAATCGGTATTTAAGCCTATAACCGTATAAGTCAGGAATTCCCTCAGTATTGAAGGAGAAAGTCTTGCATAACCTTGTATACGTTTATCAAGCCTTAAATATCTTTTCCCGACTACCTTTGTGTAGATTTCTTCGGTCTCGTTGCAAAAGCGCCAGAGCAATAGTGCGTCTCTACGGCTCTTTTCCAGAAGTTCTTTTCCAGTTAAAGGACCTTTTTCCTTTAAAAGTTTAACTATTTCATTCATATAGTCTAATATAAAATTTAAAAGAGGTCACCACAAAGCCTGCAATATTCAGCTCAGTTTCTTTTTTATGACTTCAGCTATTTTTTCGGCAAACCTTTGTGTTTCTTTCTGGGTCGGACCTTCCACCATTACCCGGCACATGGACTGGGTGCCTGAATATCGGACAAGTACCCGGCCTCTGTCCCCAAGCTCTTTTTCTACACCCTTTATTGCACTTGTAATTTCAGGCTGTTCCTCGAGCGGTGGTTTGCTTTTAACATTGACATTTATTGTAACCTGGGGAAAGACTTCCATTACTTTTGAAAGTTCTGAAACTGGCTTGTTTTCCTTTTTTATAACTGCTAGAAGCTGTAGTGCGGATAGGATACCGTCGCCGGTTGTATGGTGATCCAGAAAAATTATATGCCCTGAATCTTCTCCGCCTATTATTGCATCTTTTTTCTGCATTTCCTCAAGCACATATCTATCCCCGACCTTGGATTTTACCTGTTCTATCCCCATTTTTTTAAGTGCTATAGAAAGTCCCATATTACTCATAACTGTTGTGACAAGAATATTATTTTTTAGTTTACCTTCAGATTTTAGATTTTTGGAACAAATCGCCAATATCTGGTCACCGCTCACAATGGTTCCCTTCTCGTCAACAACGATCAGTCTGTCACCATCACCGTCGAAAGCCAGGCCAATATCGGCTTTTGTTTCCAGTACTTTTTTAGCTAGTGCTTCAGGGTGAAGTGCTCCGCATTTTAAGTTTATATTCATCCCGTCGGGATTAACATTCAGGGGAATCACGTTTGCCCTCATTTCCTTAAATAATATGGGTGCAACTTTATAGGTAGCGCCGTTCGCACAGTCAAGAACGATTTTCATGCCTTCCAGGCTAAGATTCCTGGGAAATGTTTGCTTCAAAAATACTATGTAGCGGCCAAGAGCATCATCCTCCCGGTAAGCTCTTCCAAGCTCCTCCGGGGGAGCGAGTTTTTCAGAAATCTTTTTTGAAAATATGAGTTCTTCAATCTGAAGTTCCTGCTGGTCCGTTAACTTAAACCCTGTTTTTGTAAATATTTTAATGCCATTGTCTTCAAATGGATTATGGGAGGCAGAAATCACTATTCCCGCATCCGCATCCAGGTTTGTTGTTATGAATGCAATACCGGGAGACGGGATCGGTCCTATAATTACTGCATCTGCTCCCATCGAAGTTATGCCTGCAACCAGGGCGTTCTCAAGCATGTATCCTGAAAGCCTGGTATCTTTTCCGATTACTACTTTCGGTCGGTGTCCTTCTTTTTTTAATATGTAGGCTACTGCCTGTCCGATTTGCATTGCCATCTCGGATGTCATCGGATACTTGTTTGCCACTCCTCTTACTCCATCTGTTTCAAATAATTTTCTCATATTTTATTTCCTTTCTTTGGTTTCTTGATTCTGCCTCAACTTGACAATTGTGTTTGGCGGGTAGTATCCTCTTCCGGTTGCATTGGGGTAAAGCAGTACGTTCCTGCCAAGGAGGCTGCCGGGACTAGTGACACTATTGCATCCGGTTTCCACACCATCTGCAAAAATAGCACCAAACTTGCGCAGACCGGTTTCATATTTCTTACCGGCAATATTTAAAACTATTTTTGATTCTATCATTTTTAAGTTTGCAAGTTTTGTGCCTGCCCCCAGGTTTACCTTGCCCAGGATACTGTCACCAATGTATGCGAAATGCCCGGCTTTACTTTCACCGAGCATAACCGCTGTTTTCATCTCGGTAGTATGCCCGACTACACATTTATTGCCTACAATCACATTACCCCTTATGTAGGCCCCTTGCCGGATTTCGGTATTATCCCCGATTATGGTTGGTCCCTTTATCAGTGCTCCGGGCTCTATCACGGTTCCTTTGCCGATGTATATTTCGTCATCCATCAGGACAACTCCGGCATAAATAATAGTAGCATCTTCAAGTACTATCCCATCTTTTTTAACTATACCTTTGGAAGCATCAATAGTAAATCCTGATTCTAATACTTTGCCATCATAAATAACCATATCTTTACCTAAAAAGGAAGAGCCTTTCCTTAAATTTGAGACATTTGGGGTGATATTATTTTTTATATATTCATTGATATTCTTAAGCCCATCCCAAACATACTCCGCATTTTTAAAAAGTCCTTTTAGATGGTTGTCCTCAAGGTCAAAAAAATCTTCTGGTTTTAGCATGGTTTTACTCCTTTTTTAATAATAAACATCTATTTCCTTTTTAAAATATTGAATTAAAAAAAATTATAAATGTTTTTTTAATATTGGCAATATCATTATAACTTAAAATTTATTATTGAAAATTATTTGCTATTCATAAGAATTTGTCCGTGAAGGTACTATTCACAATAAGGCCATTATCTTATTGCAATAAATGATACATAACCGATTGTTTTAAAGATAATAGTAACAATTATGCCAGCCATAATTATTCCCAGGAAGATATCTAAAATAGCTCTCTTTGGAGGTATCCCAAAAACAAATGCTATCAAAGCACCTGTCCAGGCCCCTGTCACAGGAAGAGGAATACCAACAAATACAGTAAGTGCAAAACCTGAATATTTTTCAAATTTTTTTGAATATTTTCTTCTTGTTCTGTTAAAAAGCCAGTTAAAAAATCTATTGGCAGGTCTAAATTTTCTCATCAAAAACTTAGATAAGGGCTCTAAAATATAGATTATTATTACAGCAGGTATAAGGTTACCAATAACTGCTATAATAAAAACTGAATATAGGTTCAACTTATAAAAGCCCAGGCCCAGTGGTATAGCAGCTCTTATTTCTCCGATAGGCGTCATAGCAGTAAAAAATACCGCCAGTTGTGAAGTTATATTTTCAAATAAATTAGAAATTTCCAAAAGTAAAAACCTTTAGTTAATTTTTAAATTGATTCACAGCAAGTTTTTCCTGGCAAGTATAAACAGAACTATTCCTGAAACAATTGCAGTTATACCTATGATAGCTATAAAACCATAGTTAAAGTCACCCCACGGTACCCTAACATTCATCCCAAAGAACGATCCTATTATTGTAGGTACAGCCATTACAATGGTTATTGATGTTAACAGTTTCATAACCATGTTCAGGTTATTATTGATAATTGAAGCAAAAGCATCCATGGTTCCGCTGAGGATATTACTGTAAATCGTAGCCATTTCAATAGCCTGTCTGTTCTCAATTATAACGTCTTCAAGCAAGTCCTCGTCCTCAGGGTATTTTTTTATCCATTTTAATTTCATCATTTTTTCAAGAGTAGTCTGGTTGGACTTCAATGAAGTTGAAAAAAACACAAGGCTTCTTTCTAACTCCATGAGCTCAATTAATTCCTTATTTTTCATTGACCTTCGAAGGTTTATTTCAACATTTTTGCTTGCCTTATCTATTTGTTTTAAGAAACTCAAATAATATTTATCAATTCTCAGCAGCATTTGAAGTATGAATCTTGATTTTTTATATGTATAAAAAGTTTTAATTTTCTGCTCAAGAAAGTCATCAGTTATGTTGTTTTCCTGAAGGCAGACAGTCACGATGAAGTCATTATTTAATATTATTCCAAGAGGGAAAGTATTATATCTTGCGGAAGTTTCTATGACATCCATGACCGGGATATCAAGCAGCACGAGTATCTGTTCTTCCTCAACATCCAGGCGTGAGCTTTCTTCCCTGTCCAGCGCCGCTCTAAGGAATTCTATATCCAGGCCCGTGGATTCTGAAACCTGTTCAATTTCAGTACTTGATGGGTCTATCATGTGGATCCAGCATCCTTTTTCAATTACATCTGTTTCAATGGTCTGGTTGTCCTGGCCAGTTTTACGTATTTTTATCATTTACATTCCCTCCTCCCGGCATATTCATAATTTTATTATTTTTTATAGTTGATTATTGTCGCTTTTATTGCCGCTTAAATCAAATTTTAATTTTACTCTAAATAAGAATAATGGCAATCAAAAAATTCTACATTAAAAAATGCTAATATGTGCGTATCTTTAATTTTAATAGGCACATATTAGCATTTAGTAAGCTGGCAAGCATAAACTAAAAAAGCAATAATTACAAAGTTTTTTATGGCTGATTGGCCATAGGTAGCTTATTTAAATATCAAAGTGTCAAGCATTCCATAATAAACTGCCTGAGCGACATCCCCGGAAATATCATCATTTGCAATAGCAATGAAGAGATACAAATTGCTTTTGTTTTCAATAAAGCTGTATACAAATATAAAACTTCCACTATCCTTATCAGTATATTTATACATATATTCCTTGTAAGGGGTTCCATTCTTTAGCACAAGATTGTTCTCTGAGCTTTCGACATAAGTCCAGCTTTGCTGTTTTGCGGCATCTTCAGAAGCTTTTTCCGAAAAATCTTTGTAAGGTTTGTAGGCTATAGGCGATCCAGCCGTGAAAAAGAAAGATACAGGAGCATCTGTAGGTGGGGCAAGGCTAAAGCCTACTTCACCTTTTGTTTCGTTTTCAGTGTATGTCCAGTCATCAGGAATCGCAATTGAAAATGCAAAATCATCATTTGCAAAAACCGTACCCTGGTTAAATGATATCAGGCTGCCTTCCAGGACTACAAAATCATAAGTTCCATATAAGCTGTCATTTAAATAAATCTCAACTTTATATTTACCCGGGCCGATGGGCACTTGACCTCCGGTAAGTTCTAAGCTGAACCATAGATAAGAAGGCTCTACGTAGTAATCATCTACTACATCATACCTGACTTCATTTAAAACTTTTCCCGCAGAGTCTTTCCATAGCCCCTTAAGGCTGTTCCCGGTTACCATGTAATCAAGCTTAACAGTGGCGTAAACGGTCTCACTGGGAGAAAACTGCTGTGTCTCTTTTAACGGCACTCCGCTATTGTCTACTGCATTTGCCAGTTTTACTTCAATTATTTCCATCTGGGGCTTATTTACTTTAAAATTTGCAGTGTTTATAAGCTCGCCATTGTTAAAAAATTCAACCTTATAATTTCCTGCGGGTATAATTTTTGTATCATCAAGGGTATAAATATTTGAAGAAGCAATTCCTTCAAAAATGGTGTCAGGCTCATCCTTGTTGAATTTTTCCCCTTTATCAAGAACTATCTCGCCACTTTCCAGGTATGTCCACTTGAATTGCCAGTTGTCGCTTCCTTTTGTACCGATATATTTAACGGTGGCAAATATCTGTTTTGCACTTATATCAAACTCATTTTTTGGATTTATGGGTTCATTGGTATCTTTTTTTACATCTTCTGATATTACAATATTTTCAAAAGATAGTTTTGGTGTGCACGAGCTCAATGCAGGGATCAGTCCTAAAATAAAAATAAGTACAGTTATTAATATTGTCGATTTTTTTATTAAGTTTTTCATCGTTACCTCTCTTTGCCTGTTATTATGTTATTTTACATGCAATTTTTGCCAGCAATTTTTTAATAGTGCCCATATTAGCTTTATATTTCAAAAAACCTTTTATTATTTTGGTTTTGATATTATATTTACAATATTACCGGTAATTATCCCTTAATTAGGATACTTTAATTAATGCGTGCCAATGGTGTGCCAATGGATAACTTGCATTATTAATTTATTATCTTTTATTAGTATCGGTCTTTTTTTTTAAAACTTGAGTAATTTGGTATAAAATTAATTTAAGATGGATTTAGGAAAACTTAAGGAAATTTTAAAAAATGAGAAGCCTTACAGGTTAAAGCAAGCTGAGAAAGCGGTTTACAGGGACCTTGTGGATGATTGGAGCGCAGTCAGCAGCCTGCCGGCTTTGCTTAGAGACAAGTTAACACAAAGCTGTCCGATTTCAATTGATTATAAGTCAATTGTTTCTCAGTCAAAGGGCACCTTAAAAGCACTGATTAAGCTCAACGACGGCCTTGCTGTTGAAACAGTGCTTCTGCAGCATGCGCAGGGCAGGAATACTGTTTGCGTTTCATCCCAGGTTGGCTGCCCGCTAAACTGCCTTTTCTGCAAAACAGGGAAACTAAGGTACAAGAGGAACTTAACAGCATATGAGATAGCAGAACAGGTCCTGTTTTTTTCATATTATTTAAAGAAAAAAACCGTTCATGTAAATGCTTGTAAAAGCTACCATGATAATGCTCGTAAAAGCTCGCATGTTACAAATGTTGTTTTTATGGGTATGGGTGAGCCATTTTTAAATTATGGCAATGTTATGGACGCAACAAGAATTTGCAATGATAAAGATAAATTCAACATCGGTGCGCGTAAAATTTCCATCTCAACTTGCGGTATACCCCAAAATATTGAAAAACTTTCAAAAGAAAATCTACAGGTAAACCTGGCAATTTCATTAAGTGCTCCTAATAATGAGCTCAGGTCCAAATTGATGCCTATAAATGAAAAATATCCTGTTGAGGTCGTAATTGATGCCGCAAAGAAATATATTGCCCGCACCAATCGAAGGGTTATGTTTGAGTATGTATTAATTGATAAATTCAACGAATCTGTCGAGGCTGCCGGGGAACTGGCAGTAATTCTTAAGGGTTTGCTATGTTTTGTAAATTTAATTCCATTCAATGGCGAAGGAACGCTCAGTGCGCCATCGAAGGAAAAAATAGGCCTATTTAAGTCAATTCTCAAGAAATCCGGGATATCGGTAACCGAAAGATATAAGTTCGGACAGGATATAAATGCAGCCTGCGGCCAGCTTTTATATAGCAGCTAATAAATGTCAATACATTGTAGAATCATATGTATCAATACATCGTATACCTCTAATTAAAGGTATGTATCAAGCAGCGATTAGATTCATTTAACAGTTCTCTTCTTCTGATCCAGGGTTGTTTTTTAGTCAATAAATAAATGCTAGCCTTAAGATGGTTTAAATTACCTCACTATTTTTACTTCCGGGTTTAATATCAAGTTTTTATATTATTTACCGATAATACTATTACATATTACAAGTTTTATATTATGAGTTTTTCAAAATATTAAGAACTGGCTGGAAGCATGAAGAAAATTAATTACAAGTCGAAAATATTTTTAAGTACTTTAATAACATTATTTACTCTATCAGCAATTGTCATAGCAATTATTTGTACTTCATGCTGTATTGATCTAAGTGAGTTCTCTAAATCTGGAAGCGAAAAGATCAATTTTAGCGGCGACGATATAGTTGTCGCCGAAATAAAGGAACTGCTTGATAAATATAATATAAATCCTGAAGATTTTACCGGTATATCTGATAACCAATATGCAGACATAGACTACACGGCTATAAAAAAAGAACTGGCAGATGTATCTAATTATCAGGTATCTGCAGAAGAGGAAGAAGATTTTTTTAATAACCTGGGTAAAATATATGATGAAGAAACATTTGCCCTTGCAAAAGATTATTTAAAAAATTTTAAAATTTTATATCCTTCAGGTTATTTTACCCTTATAAAAGTAACACAGAAATATAATTACGACATTGGCTACGCAAAGTTTGAACATTTAAATAAAAGTTCGGAAGATTTTAATTCAGATATTGCTCAAATTCTGGATGAATTTGAGCAGATGGGGACGGACACCACAGCGAGTCCTTTAATGGAAGATTTTAATTCCAGCTATTGCCTCGATATAGAAATGATTTTACACGAGCTTACTCATGCCGGAAGCGATCAACAGTTCGTATCCTTTTTTGTCCAAGATTTGAAAGATTATTCTTTTGGAAAAGATTATTACTATATGATTGGAAATCTTTTAATATTTATAGAAAAAGATAAAATGCTTTTTTCAAAATATGAACTATTCCAGGATATTGAAAATCCTAATTATTTTGATAAAGCATATGATTATTACTATATTGACCCTAACATAAGCATTACTATAGAAGGTGAAGAGGTCAAAGTAGGAGATATTGATTTTACCATAATATTAGATGAGATCAACGCTTACACGGTAAGTGTAAAATGTGCCATTGCAACCGAAGAATTCATACCCCCGGGGAATTCAACTTCTACAAGATATGGTTTATTAAAGCAAATGTCATACCTTGAGCTTTACCTAAAAAGATGTTATGAAAAATATCCCGAAGAATGGAAATATATTACTGAACACGAGGGGCTGGCATTTTTGATAATGAAATTATGGCAGGAATCAGAAAAATTTGAGTCTGCCGTAAAAGAGGACTCCCGATTTAATTTAAATAGCAAACCTGTTTCCGAATTTGTTTATAATCCGGATAATTACAAGATAATTGAAATGTTTTTTGGGCAGTCAGGGATACTAGAGTATAAAAACAAAAATTTTAAAGATATTGATGCAGAATTTGACAACCTCAAGGTCTACGACATCAATGATTTATGACTTATAGATATTCCCGGCAGCGATGTATTTTTGCTGAAGCCAGGCAATCTAATATGAACAATGAAAAAATAACACCACAACATTAGGTAAAGCCAATTAATCCTATTTATCTCCTCTGTTATCATATGACACAATGTCATATAGAAATATTCTCTTAATAATAATCCACTATCTTATTTTATATATTATTCCGGCATAATATCGCCTCTGTTTTATCTTCACATCTGTGTGCTTAAAATTTCTACTTCACCTTGTGGCATACTGCCAGAATACCGTATGCGTGAATTATTTTTAATTTATTTATTTAGTTATTTACATATTTATACAATTATGTTAATATGCAAATAAATAATAACCTTGATTTTAATAAAACCTTATTCTTTTAAGCGATGAACAGATTATCTTTAATTTTGAGGCAAAAACTTTTTACCATCATTTTTATGATAGTTTCGATTTTTGGCGGAGTCTTTGTCTTCTGGTATTTGAACGGTTTAAAGGCTGGGGGAGCCCAAGACTTTGCCGGAAAAGATATATTTACTGCTGCCACTGACATTGAATCCGGCCAGGTGATCGGCGAAGAATTGCTGGAAATGAAAAAGATACCTGAAAACATATTCAATGAAAAATTTATTATAGACAAAAGCCAAATTCTTGATAAAAAAGCTGCCGGCAACATAAATAAAGGTGAAATAATTTCAAAGGACAAGATCGAGGGCAGCCAGGCTGAAAATGTATATTTAAGATTCTCTGCGTATATACCCGAAGGTTTAAGGGCAACCAGCATACCTGTAAATTATTATGGGGATGTATCACTGATAAGGGTGGGCGACAATGTGGATTTGATATCCACATATTATGACAAATCCGGAGAGCAGCTTATATCGGAAGTTGTTATTGGCGAAAAGGAAATCATATTTATACAGAACAGCGATGGTTCAAGCAGCACAACTAATCCGGACAACCAGGTAAAAGAGAGTAAAAACGATTTTTTATTTGGCGGAATATCCGGCCAAGACTCCGGCAGCAGCTTAAGCAACTTGATTGTTCTGACTTTCTATCTTCTGCCTGCAGAAGTTGAAAATATATTTTTAGCGCTGGATAGAGGTGCAATCAATATTTCAATTTGCCCTAAACAGGCCCAGTTATCAAAAAATATAGGTAAATAAATTAATTTAATATTTTTTTAAAGGAGTTTTTATGTCAACCGGTTTAAGTGTTCTGGAAAAAGAAAGTAAAAAGAAAAGTGTTTTCAGTAAAAATAATAATTCCAAGGTAATACTTTTTTCTTCAGCAAAAGGAGGAAATGGGGTAAGTTTTATTTCAAATTGCGTATCATCTTATCTTGCCAAAACAAAAATCCAGAATATTCTGCTTCTGGATCTTAATATTGGCAAACGTGATTCCCGCATCATTTTTGATTTGGAAGAAAAAGACTTAAGAGATATTGGGGATATAGAAGATTCAATAAAAGAAATTGATATTTCTTTATTAAAAAGGCTGGTTGTAAATTTTGACAACAGCTTGAATTTAATTTTGCCACCACTTAAACCAGAAAAAAATAAAATATGCTGCGGTAAAAACTTAAGCTTACTTCTCGGAATATTAAAACATTATTATGAAATAATCTGTGTTGACTTTCCGTATTACTTGCTTGCGAAAAATGATTTCGATTTTAGCGAAAATGTCGACAAATTTGTTTTTGTATCCATGCCAGATCTGATTTCTGTGAGCAACCTCGAAATATTTTCAAGGCATATATGCGTAGATGATATCCCGAACAACATAAAAATAATAATAAATAAATTCAATATGAGGCCCGCTGTCTCCCCGGCCAGGCTGAGCAGTATTTTAAAATATCCTGTTCAAGCATTCATCCCTTACGATAGAGATATTGAATTCTTGTACCACAGCAAGGGACCTTTTTATATTTTTAATTACAACCTCAGGATAGTTAAAAACATAATTGATTTTTCGGAACTTCTATACGAAGAACTGGATTTTGAGAAGAAGTAGTAAGGAAAAGAGAGAACAAAAATGAATTTTACGATTGATGACAACTATAATTGTCCATCTGAATATATTGAAAAGAAAATTGCCAAAGAAATTGAAGTTTCTGAATTATTCAAGCTGCAGCCGGCAGAGAGATTTGTAAAGATAAAAAATGCTTTAAAAGAAATAGTCAATAAGGAGAAAATTCTTATAGGCGACAAGGAACTTTCAAAGATTATAAAGGAGATATATGAAAATACTTTTGAATTTGGGCCCATCAGTTCCCTGATGCGGGATGATAAAGTAACAGAGATAATGCTTAACAACTGGGATGATATATATGTAGAAATAGACGGTTTGATTAAAAAAACAAACATAAAATTTAAAAGCAGCCAGCATGTCAGGAATCTTATTGAAAAAATTTTAAGCCCATTAGGCCTTCGGGCAGATGAAAGCATGCCGATGGTAGATGCGAGACTGGAAAATGGCTCAAGGATAAATATTGTTCTAAGCCCTGTTTCACTTAATGAATCAATAGTGACTATTCGAAAATTTAAAAAGAATATACTTGAAATAGACGACCTGATAGAATTGGGAACCCTAAGTAAAGAAATTGCATATTTTATTAAAGCCTGTGTCCAGGCTAGGCTAAATATCATATTATCCGGTGCTACATCAACAGGCAAGACTACTTTTCTCAATATCCTTTCAAATTTCATTTCACCCCTTGAGCGGGTTGTAACAATTGAGGAAACACTCGAATTAAACCTTAATTTAGATCATGTCGTAAGATTGGAAAGCAGGCCGCCCAATCTTGAGGGGAAAGGTGAGATAACAATAAGAGATCTTATAAGAAATTCACTTAGAATGAGGCCTGACAGAATAATAGTCGGAGAAATCCGCGGTGTTGAAGCAATTGATGTGCTGCAGGCAATGAACACGGGCCATGACGGCTCAATGACTACGGTTCACGCAAATTCACCTGTTGATATGATATCAAGGCTGGAAACGATGTTGCTTATGTCGGGAGTCAACCTCAATCCCTCATCGGCCCGAAGGATAATTTCCTCTTCAATAGACTTGATAATTCATCTTGAAAGGCAAAGCGATGGGCAAAGGGCACTTTCTTGCTTAAGTGAAATAATTACTCCAGAAGAATCTATTGGTTTAAATACTATCCTTGAAATAAAAGATATCTACACCTTTCAAAAAGAGAAATCAAAAAACAATTTATCATATACCGGATATATTCCGGGATTTATGAATAAAATTAAAAAGAGGAGTGCGGATTTTGCATTTGGAAATTTTTAATCGGGACATAATTATCATTCCGGCGATAACAACGCTCTCGTTGCTTGCAGGTTTCTTAGGATTAGCCAAAATCATGGCATCTGTAAAAACCAGGCATGGTCAAAGCATACTTAATTTTAAAAAATATAATGAAAATAAGTTTTATAAGTTCTGGGCAGTCAAGCTGAAATGGAATCGGAAGATCTCAATTTTTCTTTTATCAACTGCCCTGATTCTTATTTTTTATGCTTTATGCAAAAATATTATTTTTTCTATTTTTCTTTGTACGGTGACAGTTATCGTAATCTCAAGCTTTTTAGGGTCATTGAAAAGCAGAAAAGAAGAGCTGCTTCACGGGCAGCTTATAGAGTTTATAAATAATACAATAATCATGCTTAAAGCCGGTAAAACGATAAGAAATATTTTTAAAGAATCCTTATCATGGGTAAAAAATCCTTTGCAGGCATACTTAAAGAAATTGATAAACAGGCTTGAGCTGAATTTTTCTTTTGACGATTCTCTTGATACTTTTGCAGATAGCTGCGGCGGCAATGAAGCTCGTCTTCTTGTGTCGGCCTTAAAAATTAATAACAGGATAGGCGGGGACCTTCTATTTATTTTAAGCAGTATTGCAGAAACACTGCAGAATAGCCTAAAGGCCAGATCTTCTGCAAGGACCATCACGCTTCAGAGCAGATACTCCGGTAACATAATTGCTTTTTTCCCGGTGCTTATTCTTATTTTTCTATATATTTTTATGAATTCTTCTGTTGCTGATTTCTTTTCCGGCCGAATAGGGAACATCTGCCTGATCATTGGCGGATCCCTGGAAATAGCCGGAATCTTTTTAATTAAAAAAACCCTGGACTTAGGAAGATAACCTTGATTTATCTCGTAACATTTTCATATTACGCACTTCTTTGTTTTGGATCATTTATCCTGATTAAACGTTCAGGTTTTAAGTCTTACAGGAAATTAAATTATGGCAAAAACTTGGGAGAAAAGCAGTCAAAATCCAAGACAAATTTTACTAAAAAAATGA
>Ga0268276_1000579_pt1 | contig 42014 bp, 37 predicted proteins | sample saktaG_4_FD_190145 | JGI IMG/M metagenome (GOLD analysis project Ga0268276, IMG submission 190145) | Saline water microbial communities from Sakinaw Lake, British Columbia, Canada - sak_2010_1_5_45m | ecosystem: Environmental > Aquatic > Non-marine Saline and Alkaline > Saline ...
GGGTAAGATCCCTTACCAGAAATTTTTAGACGGTAAGCGGAAATATGCTTTACCTTTACCCTGATAGATAGTATTATTCTCTATGGGAAAGAGTAGAAAGTGTAAACACCACTTGAAAGTAATACAAATAATTATAAATTAAATATATTATTGGTTATCAGATATAGGGGAAATAATAATTTCATTAATTAACAATCATTATTTATTAAATAATGTTTGACATATTAATCTTTTTGATGTATATTAAATAATAAATATTGTAAGCATAGGGAGGTAATCTATGAAAGGCGAAACGAAAGAACAACGCTTTAAACGGGTGGCTGAAAGAAGAGCCAGAAGGGTTCTGGACAGTTTTCGAAGTTTGTCTCAATGCTCCAATAAACGAATGTACAATTGGGACGAAAAACAGTTAAGAAAAATGTGGGATGCCATTAACCATGCATTTAAAACCTGTCAGGATAGTTATAAAAACGCAGAACCTGAAGAATTTAGGTTATAAAACCATGGAGGGTTAATAAATCATGGGAATGCTTTTATATAAAAAAGTGCCTTATTCTTTCGCGGAAAGTGATTATGAAATTAAGGTGTTTTATGATAACAATACCATAAATATCGTCGCTTTTAAAAATCATTATCCTGTCAATGGATTCAGGCATCAAATAAAAATCTCTAAAAATCTTGTGATAAAAGAAATATTGCAACAAAAGGTCATTGACGAATTCATCGAAATATGCAAAAGGGATATCTCGGAAAAAAGATGGGAAAGATTGATCCAATAAATGTCTGAAAACATTTTTAAAAATAGGGTTATTCCCAACGGAAGGTTTTGGCAGATATCACCACTCCGACAATCAGGATTCCCAATAATATGATAATTCCTTTAAGATGATCTTCCCACAATCCGCCGAACCAAAATCCCTGTAATAGTTTTACAACATAAGTTAAAGGAAGGAGATCACTTACACGGCGGACACTTTCAGGCATAATTTGTGAAGGGAAGGTAGCGCCGGACAAAAACATCATGGGGAAAAAAACCACACTGCCTACAATATTGGCTGTACGGGCAGTGGGTGCCACACTGGCGATAACGAATCCCAAAGATAAAAAGCTAAAAGTACTTAATGTAAAAGCCAAAAAGACACTAATGGGGTTGCCTTCGAAACGAAGATTATAAATGATTTTTCCGGCAATAATCAGTAACAATGCACCTGCTAATGTAACTATAAAATACACAACTACCCACCCCAATAGAATTGTCCGGGGATGGATAGGGGTTGCCCGCAATCTTTTTAAAATACCCTTTTCTCTTTCAGTTGCAACTGCCATCGGTATATTCATCAGTCCGCTCATACCAATAATGATTGCCATATAAGCCGGAACTGAAACATCAACCGTCCCATGACCGCCAAAAAACGGCGTAGGCTGGTTACCATAAATACTACCAAAAACCAGCAAAATAAATAAAGGAAAAATTAAAGTAAAGAAAAAGGCTTCCGGTTCTCTTAGAAATAACTTAAATTCTATAATTAAATATTTTTTAAAACCTCGCATTATCCTCACCTCTTATAATCTCATCCGATAAATTAATCTCTTATTTCTCGGCCGGTTAAATTTAGAAAGACATCATCCAGTGTCGGCTGCTCGGTACGTAAATTACGAAAATATACTTTATTCTTAATTAAGATATTCACCACTTCACCTACCAGTTCTTCACTTTGACCGTAAACAATCATTCGTTCATCTCTTTGTTCTACACGGTTTACGCCCTTTATTTTTTTTAGTTGTTCTATTATTGATGATTCTTTAACTGTAAATATTATTCGGCTATCTATACCAAGATTTCGGACTAAGTTCTCCGGAGAATCAATAGCAATAATGCGGCCATAGTCTATGATTGCTACTCGATTACATAATTGTTCCGCTTCTTCCATATAATGAGTCGTCAGAAAAACGGTTTTACCCTGGCTTTGAATATCCCGAACCAATTTCCACATCACCCGGCGCGCCTGAGGATCCAATCCTGTAGTTAATTCATCCAAAAAGACCACTTCCGGGTTATTGATTAAGGCCAGGGCAATAAAAAGACGCTGTTTTTGTCCTCCCGATAATTTACCCACATAACTATCTCGTTTATCGGTTAATCCTAATGATTCTATTAGAGAATCATAATTAATAGTTTTTAGGTACAGGGCAGCATATAGGTCCAGTGCCTCCCAGACTTTAATACGGCTATAAAGATTTGCTTCTTGTAATTGTATGCCTATTAGCTCACGTAAAGCATAACCATCGCTCAAAGGATTTAATCCCATGACAGATATCCTGCCTTCATTGAGATGCCGCAAACCTTCTATGCATTCAATGGTGGTGCTTTTACCGGCACCATTTGGTCCGATCATGCCAAAGATTTCTCCTTTCTTCACTTCAAAGGAGATATCATCAACGGCTATAGTTTTTCCGTACACTTTACGTAATTTTTCCACTTTAATAATAGCCATGGCTATCGCCTTCCATCTTCTTATAGTTTTATTTTTCTGCCATTACTATATGTCAAGGGGACGGTCAAGAGAACCGTCCCCTTGACATATAGTAATCTATTCAAATTTAAATCCTTTTTCTTTGAAGAGTTTCAAGCAAGCATCTACCACTTCCGGGTCATAGAGGATGTCTTTGTTTTGAGAGATTTCTTCCAGGGCTTTATCGATACCGAGGGCAGGTCGATAGGGACGGAAGGAAGACATGGCTTCTACTACATCAGCTACTCCTATAATTCTAGCTTCAGGGAGAATTTTATCACCTTTCAGATTATTAGGATATCCCGAGCCATTTAACCTTTCATGATGCTGAAGGACAATTCCTGCTACGGGATAGGAAAAATCAATAGATTTTAAAATATCATATCCTATTTGGGAATGACCTTTTATTAGACTAAATTCTATATCAGATAACTTAGTGGGTTTACTCAGGATTTCAGTGGGTATACCTATCTTTCCGATATCATGGATCAAAGAGGCTATCCTTATCCCTTCAATCTTATCCTGAGAAAGGTTTAGCTCTTTAGCTATAGCTACGGCTAATTGACAGACCCTCTGCTGGTGGCCGGAGGTATAGGGGTCTTTGACCTCTATTATCCTTGACATAGTTTCGAGGGTATCATCCATGGTTTTTTTTAGTTTTTCTTCTGCCTGCTTACGCTCGGTGATGTCCTTGACAATACAAACAATGCCAGCCATACCTCCTGCCCCGTCCATCATGGTAGAACTTGAAAAAATTACCGGAATATTGTCTCCTGTTTTTGTTTTAAAATTAAGCTCGTAATTTCTGATAGCTTCTTTCTTAATGGCTTTATCCAGCAAGATGCTTTTGAAATCTTTTTCTCTAAAAAATATCTCAACTGATTTTCCTTTTAGCTCATTCTTTCCGTATCCTGATAACTCCAATGTAGCTTTATTCATAGTAGCTATATTCCCTTCTCTGTCCAATAAAATTAAGGAATCAGTTATAGTAGAGACAATGTTATCAGCTGCTGCAGCTGGTGTGATGACCATCAGTTTATATTTAGCTATGGCGTAAACTATTCCAAAGGCCCAACTGAGCGTATTAACATCTCCCAGGAGAGGTATACCATAAATATCTAATCCTGGGAGTATTACCTCTGTTAAGCCTCCAAGAATAAGAGTAATGAACGCGGCGACAAAGATTATTCCTGCTTGTTTTTTCTTAATCGGCTCTTTTGTCTTTCTTCCGAAATATAAAATTAGATAAAGTCCTATTACCGTAAACGAAATATAATAGAGATAATAAGAATACCACAAGATTGAGTCTGACCAAGCAGCTTCCCACCCCCAGGGTCGTTTAATATAATCTGTTGTTAAAAGGCCTGCCCACTGTGTATAGATAAATAAGAAAGGCGGAATAAAGATAAGGGGATAAATAATTTTTGTTTTTAATATTTTTTTCTTTTCTGTAAAAATAAGAGAGAACCATAGAAAAAAACTAGCGAAACTAGCCCAGCCTATTGAGCTGATATTATCGCATAATCTAGCAGTATCTTCTGAAATATTATAATTATGAACAAAAATATATGCAAAGCTCCATAGAGCAAGACAAGCAAAAAAAGCAGCGCAAGCCCTATTAAGTAAGGATTTTGGATCTTTCCATAGTAAAAAAATTAACAAGCAGGAATAGAACAAAAATACAAAAAAATGTAGAAATGAAAAAATATTCATAATTTATTCACCACCAAAATGTGACAGGTGACGGTTCTTTATTATACTTCAATCCTTCCGGACTTAATCCACTCTTTTATATATTCGACAAAGGGTTAGGGAAGTCCTTCTTTTTTGGAAGAAAAGTTTTGGGTTGTTAGGAAAAGAAAGACGGGTCGGATGAATCCGACCCCTTGAGATTGCCGCGCTTTCTTCGAAAGTTGGCAATGACAATAATAATTTATATTAATGTAATACTAAATAAATTGCAAATTTTAAATCACTTTTGTCTGGGTCTGTAGAATAAATTCAATAGCAGTTAGCACAACTTAAGATTATTTAAACTTATTACATCCTTGATATACCCTCATTTTTAAAGCTATTCTTAATTGAACTGCATCATCAAACTTTTTGGGGTCTAAACCGGTTATTTCCTTAACTCTTCTTAATCTATAAAGTAAAGTATTGCGGTGTATATAGATAGCTTGAGCGGTTTTTGAAATACCTAAATTATTATCAAAAAAGGCTTTTAAAGTTTCCAGTAATGTTTCGTTTATTTTCCTTCCTCTAACCTCTTTTGCAGAATAAAAAGTCTTTTTTATAAATTCTTGTTGAGTATCATTTTTAATCTCTGCTAATATTCTGCCTATACCCAGATTATTTATATGATAAATATCTCCTGCTCCCAATCTGTTACCTACATCCAATGCCTGGGTAGCTTCTTTAAATGATTTATTTAAACCCTGAATATCTTCATGATATTCTCCGATGCCAATGGTCACTTTAAATTTCATCTTCTGAGAAATAGTATCTTTTATTTTCTTTCCAATTCTAAATAATTTTATTCTTAGAATTTCATCTGAATCTTTAAGATTAATAGTTTTCAGAACTACAAATCTATCCCCTCCTGTATAAGATGCAATTTCCTGGGGAGTATCCACAAATATTCCTTGAATAGTTTCTAATACATCATTCTTTAATTTCTGTAAATAAATTTCTCCTTCTTTCGACCCTTTGAAAGCCTGCAAACTTTGGTTAGCGGTCTTTTCAAACTGATAAATATCTACAACTAAGGCTGCCCGGGGAATTAAAATATCATATCCTACAATCTGCCCCCGAGTTATAAATAAATCTAAATCATTTCCAATTCTTCCGGAGATTAAATCGTGAATAAAATTTCCCCGAGCCTGTTGTTCTAATTGTATTTCTTTTAACAAAAATTCCTGCTGTAACATCATCTCTACAGTCATCTTTATCACTTCACCAAAAGGGCTGACTTCATTTGGCTCACCGGTAATACCCACTACCCCTATAATCTTATTATTATTTTCTATGGGAAGATTAATTCCTGGCTTTGCTCCCACTAAATGATTTATATCTTTTGAATAAATTTCCAACTTTTTTCCTTCCTTAATTACCTGGGCTGCCCCTTCATGGTATTGATTTAAACGGCTTTTATCTCCGGAACCAATAATCACGCCATTCTCATTCATAATATTTATATTCTTTTCTAATATTTTCATAGTTTTATCGACTATATCTTGTGCTAATTTATGGGTAATCTTCATCGGTTGCCACCTCTCTTTAAATAAAATTCGTATCTCGTATATAGTATCGAGTATCGCGTATCGCGTCAAGAAAGAGAAAGAAAAGTACCATTCTTTTTTTCATCTAACTACGCTATTAAAGTTTACACTGATGATAATTATTATAAGTAAACTGTCTTTTATAATTATCTTATTCGATAAAATAAGCAAAAATCCTTCTTTTAATTATATATGTTGATTTAAAAATTACAACGTTAGATAAAGAAAGTATCGAGTTAAAAAAGAGAAATTTGCTTTAAAAATATAGAATATATATAATATAAAATAAAAAAGTTCTTTAATTCTTTAACTAAAAAATTAAAGATTTAAAAAGTTGAAATATTTTATAGTTATAAAAAGTGAAAATTACTTAAAAGTTTTCATTGAAAAATTAAAAGAATTCTGTTCAGAAGTGATATAATAAAAATAAATTAAAAAAAATTTAATTAAAAAAGAGGATTTTTGAAAATAATGTTGAATATATAAATATTAGGCATAAATTTTTTTGATAAATATCCTCGATTTTATTCGTACAATTATAAAATACTAAAAAAGAAAAGAAAGGATGATAGATATGTATAGGGAAAATTTAAAATTAAGTTTTGTAATCTTTTTAATCATTTTATTAGCCCTTTTTACTACCACTGTCTTTGCCAGCAGTGAAACAGAAAAATTATTACAGGAAATTATAGAAGGAAGAACCATGAAGCCTGATATCTTCGCTTTCATCAATATGGGAAACTTTTATTGTTCGTTAGACCTATATGAACCCGCGAAAAAAGAATACGAAAAAGCTTTGGGCTTAGATGAAACAAATATATTGGCCAGGATAAATCAGAGTTATGCTTTGCATAAAATGGGAGAAAGAGAATCAGCCCTCACCAATCTATCTCAAATTATTACCGAGGACCCCAATAATGCCTTTGCCTATTTTGTAAAGGGAATGATATATAAAGATACACTCGAGTATGATTTGGCAATAAACGAATACGAAAAAGTTGTTGAACTCATTCCTCAAAATGACAAGCTTATTTCCGAATTAGCTCAACTCTACCAGGATAATGATCAACTAATCGAAGCTACGGAAACATATATAAAATTGGGTAAACTTAAACCCAGCCCTTATATCCTGGACAATTTTTTAGCTTACCAGGAAAGTGCTGCTTGTTGTTTAAATTTGGGTGATTACTATAGTAGTGTGGGAAATATTGAACAAGCTGTATTTGCCTATAATAAAGCGACACAATTTAGTGAGGATAAACGGTCAATAGCTATAGCATATTATCGATTAGGACTTATTAATCTAAAAGGCAAAGAATACGAACAAGCCATAATGGAAAAGGTATTATCCCAAAAATTTTACCCGCTATACATCGAAGATTTTACTTTTGATAATTTTGCCCAGGCCTTTATTGAAATAGGTAATATGCATTATAACGCGGGAGAACTCCGAAAGGCTTATCAAAACTATGAACTGGCTCTTCAGTTGGCAGATTCAAATTATATCCTCTCAGAGGCACATTATAAATTAGGCTTATCTTATTACCGTAGCCAGGATTACGAAAATGCTGTAAGAGAAGGTGAAATTGCCTTAAGTCTAAACCCCGAATATTTATCTGACCAACAAAGATTAATTGACCTTTTAATTGCTAACTCCTGGTCTAATCTTACTAAAAAAGAATAAATTCGTATATCGTATATCGTATGTCGTAAAGATAGCGTATAAAAAAACTATAAACTCGTTTTTCTACTAACAATTATTCACTATTTACTATCGACTAATTTAATTGGTGAATAGGTAAATCGGTAAATTAATAAAATTGAGGTGAAAAAAATGAAAGCAAATAAACTAATTAAAGGATTAACTTTTTTACTTATAGGAATAATCCTCCTGGCAAATACTTTGGAAATATTAGATTGGTCTGTATGGTCAAATTTATTCAAACTCTGGCCCCTACTCGTAATAAGTTTAGGTTTATCTTTAATCTTCAGAGGAAAGAGTCTTTCCTTTATAGGACCACTAATTATATCTCTGGGAATTATTGCAGGAGTTGGAGCAAGTTATATGGGAATTAGTTTTGAAGGAGAAATAGTAAGGGAAGTAAAAACTCTAAGCCGCGAAATAGTGATAGAAGTTGAAAAAGTTCCTGAAATTGAAGTGGCTTTAGAAACTGAAGTAACCCCAGAAATCGAAACAGCTCCGGATACCGAAACAACTCTTGAAACTGAAGAAGCTTTAGAAACAAAGGAGTATCCTGAAATCGAGAAAGCTTCAATTGGATTAAATCTTGATGTAGGGACACTTACCCTGGGCGAATCTACCCCACTACTTTACGAATGCATTTCTCAATATCGATATAAAGAATTTGAACCTTTTGAGAAATTCTCCCATACCGAAAAAGAGGCCGACATACTAATCTACCATTCGCCGATAACCAAAAAAAGGATCTCTAATAATATTAAAAATAACTGGCAGTTAAAATTAAATAATAAAATAATATATGATCTATCGGTTAAAACAGGCGCTATTGATACAGATTGTAACTTATCAGGTTTTAAAATAGAAAAACTATATATTAAAAGTGGGGCAAGTAATATTAACTTAATTCTACCTCAATATGATTCTAAGATAATTATAGATTCCGGGGTATCTAACATTGATATTACCATACCTAAAAATGTGGGAGCAACAGTGAATATTGATTCGGGAATTGCTGTAAAAGATCTTGACATTGATGACTTCATTAAAAAAGATGGTAGGTATATTTCTAATAATTATGATTACTCAGAATTTAAAACAATGATAGAGATTGATTGTGGAGTTTCTAATATAGAGGTGAATTATATTGATATTCCTTGAGAAGATAAAAAATGTATTTTTAGATTAAATTTTTCAAAAGATTATTTTGCCATAATTTTAAAATAAATTTGCTTGTATTCCATATTGAAAGAACCTTTGGTTTTATGTGGAAATCTATTTGAAAATTATCTTTTCGTTTTTATCATCCACATCAACTTCTAATTTATCCCCCTCTTTAAAAACTCCCTCCAGAATCTGCGAAGCCAGGGGGTCTTGAAGGTATCTTTGAATGGTTCTCTTTAAAGGTCGAGCACCATAATGGGGGTCATATCCTTTTTCAGCTAAAAACTCCTTTGCTTTTGTAGTCACTTTCAAACCAATCTTCTTGCCCTGCAATCTCTCCTTTAGAATATTCAACTGAATATCCACAATTTTAATAATCTGTTCTTTATCTAAATTGTTAAAGATAATTATCTCATCAATTCTATTTAAAAATTCTGGCTTAAAGTGCTCACGAAGAGAATCGTTTACTTTCTGCATAACAGATTCTCTATTCTCCTCATTCATTTCGTAAATCCACTGACTTCCAATATTCGAAGTCATAATCAAAATAGAATTTTTAAAATTAACTACTCTGCCCTGCCCGTCAGTTAGGCGGCCGTCATCTAAAATCTGTAACAAAACATTAAAAACATCGGGATGAGCCTTCTCAATTTCATCAAAGAGAATAACTGAATAAGGTTTGCGTCTGACAATTTCAGTGAGTTGACCACCTTCTTCATATCCTACATAGCCTGGCGGAGCTCCGATTAACCGGGCCACACTGTGTCTCTCCATATATTCAGACATATCAATACGCACCAAGGCGTTTTCATCATTAAATAAAAAAGCGGCCAAACTTCGAGCAAGCTCGGTTTTCCCTACTCCTGTGGGTCCCATAAAAATAAATGACCCTACCGGTCTATTGGGGTCAGCTATCCCCACTCGAGATCTTCTGATAGCATTAGAAATTAATCTAATCGCCTCATCTTGTCCAACGACTCTTTTTGTAAGCTCTTCTTCCATCCTGACTAATTTATTCGCTTCGCCTTCCATAAGTCGGCCAACAGGGATACCAGTCCATTTAGAGACAACCTCTGCAATATCCTCTTCATCCACTTCTTCTTTAAGCATCTTGGTTTCTTTTTGCAAAGAAGCCAATTTTTTATTTTCTTCCTCCAATTTTTTTTGAAGTTCAGGTAATACCCCATACCTTAACTCGGCAACTCGATTAAGATTCCCTTCTCTCTCTGTTTTTTCGGCTTCTAATTTAGATTTTTCAATATTACTTTTTATCTCATGAATTTTCTGAATATATTCTTTTTCATTATTCCAATGCAATTTCAAGCTATCCCTTTTTTCTTTAAGGGAACTGAGTTCACGCTCTATCTTTTTTAAACGTTCTTGAGAGCCGGCATCTTTCTCTTTTTTTAAAGCTTGCTTTTCTACCTCTAATTGAATAATTTTTCTCTCCACTTCATCTATTTCGATAGGCATACTATCAATCTCTATTCTTAGGCTGGCAGCTGACTCATCAATTAAATCAATCGCTTTGTCAGGTAAAAATCTATCTGAAATGTAACGATCGGATAAGATAGCTGCTGCAATTAAAGCCGAATCTTTAATTCTTACCCCATGATGCACTTCGTATCTTTCTTTTAGACCTCTTAAAATAGCGATCGTATCTTCTACTGAGGGTTCTTTAATGAGAACAGGCTGGAAACGTCGTTCTAAAGCTGCATCTTTTTCGATATATTTTTTGTATTCTCTTAAAGTAGTCGCCCCGATACAGTGTAATTCTCCCCGGGCTAAAGCTGGTTTTAACATATTGGAAGCATCTATGGCGCCTTCGGCTGCTCCCGCTCCTACTAAAGTATGAATTTCATCTATAAAAACAATTATTCCCCCTTCAGATTCCTGAACCTCCTTTAAAACTGCTTTTAGACGATCTTCAAATTCCCCTCTATATTTTGCACCTGCCACCATAGAACTTATATCCAAGACTATTATTCTCTTATTCTTTAATCCTTCCGGAACATCTCCCCGTACAATTCTTTGAGATAGACCTTCAGCAATGGCAGTTTTCCCTACTCCAGGTTCACCTATTAGCATAGGGTTATTCTTCGTACGACGGGAGAGAATTTGCATAACTTTTCTTATCTCTTCGTCCCGCCCAATTACCGGATCGAGTTTTCCTCTGCTGGCTAACTCTGTTAAATCACGAGAATAACGTTCCAGGGCCTGATATTTCTCTTCCGGGTTTTGATCAGTCACTCTTTGGCTCCCTCGAATATTTACCAGGGCCTGATAAATTTTATCTTTGTTAATCCCTTCTTCTTTTAATAAATCACTAACTCTGGTTCCTTCTGCTTCAACCAAAGCAATAAATAAATGTTCCGTGCTTACATATTCATCTTTTACTTTTTGAGCTTCCTGTTGAGCCGTATTTAATATTTCGTTAAGTTCATTTCCGATATATTGTTGCCCTCCACCGCCTCCATAGACTTGGGGAATTTTTTCTAATACTCTTTCTAATTTTACTTTAAGTTCTTCAGAACTAACTTCTAATTTCTGCAATACCGAAGGCACAACTCCGTCTTTTTGATTAATTAATGCTAATAAAAGATGTTCACTTTTTATCTCTTGATGGTTATAGCTGGAAGCAATTTGTTGTGCTTCACCAATTGCTTCCTGAGCTTTGATAGTAAATTTATCAAATTTCATCATCTCTATCACTCCTTTACAATCATGTCAGGGGACGGTTGTCCTTTGACACCCTTTCTAACCATTTAATTAAAAAATCATTCTCTTCTTTATTTCCTACAGTTATGCGTAAAAAATATCTGGAGGTTGAGAAAATCGGATCAAAAACTGTTTGGACTAAAATTCCTTGTTTTAGCAAATTATTATAAACTAAGTCTGAATTTTCTTTAGAGCCAGCCTCAACCAGAACAAAGTTAGTCCGTGAAGGATGAGCTTTGAAGGGTGAGAGTTTATTTATTCTGTCTGTTAATCTTTCGCGTTCTTTAATAATCTTCTTTATGTTATCTTTTAAAATTTCTTTATTTTCAAAAACTACCTGGGCAGCAAGTTGGGAAAAAGTATTGACATTAAAAGGACTTTTAACTTTTCTCACTTCATTGATGATTTCAGGATTAGAAAGTAAATATCCCACCCGTAAACTGGCTAAACTGTAAGCTTTGGAAAATGTTCTAAGAATAGCTAAATTATCGTATTGAGAAATAAGGGGTACAAAAGTCTTTTCCCCAAACTCATAGTAAGCTTCGTCCACTACTACCAGACAACCTGATTCTTCAATTATTTTTATCATCTTATTCTCGGCAAAATAATTTCCGGAAGGAGCATTGGGATAAGCTATAAAAACTATAGAAGAATCTTCTTTTTTTGCCTCCTCTAAAACCTTATCCTCATTTAAACTAAAATTGCTCTGACTTAAAGGAATTTGTACAAAATTAGATCCGTTAATAATTGAATAAATTTTATACATGGCAAAAGAGGGTGCGGTGGTAATAATTCTTCTCCCCTCTTCGGAAAAAGCCTTGATTAAATAATCAATAAGTTCATCAGAGCCATTTCCCATAACTATATTATCCCTATTTAAACCCCAGAAAGAAGAAACCATTTCACTTAACTTCACAGAATTTGCGTTAGGGTAACGAGAATATTCTAAATTTTTAGCTTTCCTTAATATTTCTTCAATAATTTCTTCTGACAAACCATAAGGGTTTTCATTAGCATTTAGTTTTATCTTATAAGGTACTTCATGAGGATCATAAGGTTTTAACTCTCTTAAACTATCACGATAAAATTTTTTATTTTTTCCCATATCTTATTATTACTCCCTTCTTACTGTATCAAAGTAGTGTATCCCCTGACACAATTTAAAAATCTATTTCAATCTCTCTATTATCCAGATTCATTAAGCTTGTACTTAACTCTGCCTTGCACTGCTCGATTAGTAATTTTGCTAATTCATCTCTTGCTTCCTCTATCATTGATTGAGGGACTACCCCGATTCCATCAATATTAATAATCATTTTTTTGGTCTCTTCAGTAATTTTACTAAAATCACCATTTCGCCAATTCCATCTTCTACACATTACCTTCAAAGTTTTATCGTCAAAATAAATTACCTCTCCTGGTTGAGGATTCTCTTTCTCTTCACTGCCTAAAGCAACAAACCATTCATCACCCCTGGCAAAACCAAGGTGTAAATTTCCCTCAATTTTACTGACATCATCTCCGCCACAAGGGATAAGATATTTTATAGAAATATAATTAAATAAGGCTACTACTGAGTTGATAAAAGGAAATCCTCCGCCCTTTTTAATTCTTTTTAAAAGTGCTTTTATTGAGGGTGGAAACTTGTGCGGATCAGAACCAAATTTTAAATGCGCTTTATCCCAGGCTTTTACAAAGGGATGTTCAATTAAATCTTCCTTCATCCTCTTTTCGATTTCTTTATTTAAAGGTTTCTTTATTCTTTTATTGCCGAATGCATTTTCTATATCTTTAACAATTATAATCCCTCTTTTAAAATCAGGAAATCGAGTAAAAATTTCTGAATCTATAATTACCTTTCTCATAATCTATTTATTTTCGCCTTTCTCTTAAAATTGATATACTTTTACTTAATTTATTTTCATTAAAATATTCTTCCACCCTTAATTAATTTGATGTTTTTTTGTTTTATTTCTTTTCTAAGCTCCTGATTTGATCCCGTAATTTAGCGGCTTCCTCGTAATTTTCTACCTCTATTGCTTTCTCCATCTTTTGTTGTAATTCGGCAAGTTTTATTTCTTTTTCATTCTCTAAGGTAATTTTCTCTGTGGAAGCCTTATTTAATACTTCTTTAGTTACGTAAATAGGAGCACCTGCCCTCAGAGCTAAGGCAATAGCGTCACTCGGTCTGGCATCAATTTCTTTTTCAGTTTGATTTATTTTTAATCTAACTGAAGCAAAATAAGTATTATCCTTAATATCGCAAATTACTACTCTTGTTACAACTACGCCAAGGGAATCTAAAATATTTTTCACTAAATCATGGGCTAAAGGTCTTACTGGTTTTACTTTTTCCAAAGCTAAAGAAATCATCTTCGCTTCATAATGCCCTACCCAGATAGGAAGCCACCTTTTTTCAGTTTCATCTTTTAAAATTACCACAAAACCTTTTGTCACCGGGTCAATTGCTACACCGGAAATTTTTACCCTGATCATTTTTATCCCTCTTTTTTTTGCATTTTAACATATTTTATTTTTAATTTTAAGATTTTCCTTTTTCTCTATATATTATATTCTACAAAAAATATAAAATCCCTGCATAAATTTTAATTTTTTTTCAGATTTTTACCAGCTATAAATTAATTCACCAATTCTCCAATTCACCGATTGACCAATTGAATTAGTCGTTAGTGTTAAATTCAGGTTTTTAGTTTATGGTTTTTAGTTTTTAGATAAAAAGTAGAATGGTATTTTTCTTTTCCTTTCTCTTTCTTCACTATATACTCGATACTATCTTGCATTTTTTTTCTTTTTCTTTTTTTTGACTCAATACTATATACTCGATACTCGATACTTTCTTTATATCAAAATTGATTACCCTTTAAAGAAGTGTTATAATTTTCTAAAATATACAGATATTTTATTATTGTATTATATAAATTAAATAAATTTTGTAAAAATAAAATACTTTTAACTTCAGGAGGAATGTAATAAACTTGCTCACCTTGTGGCTCTTATTTTTAATATGTGCCCTAATAATTATTTTTACCGGAACTAAACTAACCCGCTATGGAGATATAATTGCTGAAAAGACCGGATTAGGGAGGGTCTGGATTGGAGCTGCATTAATCCCCTTAGCCACAGCTCTTCCTGAAATTACTTCAAGTTCCGGTGCTGCCTGGATCAATGCTCCCAATTTAGCTATTGGAAACATCTTCGGCAGTATTATGTTTAATCTACTAATTATCGCCATAGCAGATTTTGCTCATGGTCCTGGTCCGCTTCTTAGAGAAGTATCTCCCGGCCAAATTCTAACTGCCATTTTAGGAATATTTCTATGTGCAATTGCTGCCTTGAGTATGTTATTAAAATCATCGTTTCTCTTGGTGGGAATTGGCATAGACTCCCTGATTTTAGTCATTCTGTATTTTTTAGGCATTGTAGTAATATTCAAATATAGTAAAAAAACTAAACCTGATGATGTCCTGGGAGTCCCTGAAAAAAATTATGCTGCCTATTCTTTACCCTTAACCAACATCAAATTTTTAATAGCAGCTATAATAATAATCTTTACTGCCATGAAGCTAGCACAAATAGCCAATAGTTTAGCAGATCTTACCGGATGGGGAACAACTTTTATGGGCACTATAATGTTAGCCATCGTTACTTCTTTACCAGAATTAGTTACCGCCCTTGCGGCTATTAGAATAAAGGCTTATGACCTTGCAGTAGGTATTGTCCTGGGAGCGAATATTCTTAATATGACCATACCTTTCTTCTCAGACATATTTTATGATGGTCCACCAATTTTAAGTGTAGTCTCACCCCAGCATATTATTAGTGCTTTAATAGCTATAATTCTCACCAGCATTGTTATTGTCAGTGTGGTATATAAACCCAAAAGAACGGTATTTAGTTTAGAGATAGCGGCCTGGTTAATTTTTTTAGTATATTTTCTGGGAATTTTCTTAATCTTTAAAGTAGGAATAAAAATTTGAAAAGCTTAATTGTTTTTTTATGCTATTTTATAAAAACAAATAACTGCTTCTTTTAAAGATACCGCAAATATTTTTACTTAAAAGTATTTACGGTATCTTATCTTAATCTTTTAAATCTTTATGATAAATTACTAATCAGTGGAAAATTTATTTTTCTCCACATTTAGCCAGTAATTTTCCCCAATTCTTATCTATCTCTTCTTGAATCTCTTTGATTATATGTTCATTCTCTGGTGTAAAGAGATGCTTATACCTCCCCTGGACTTCCATCCACTCTTTGATAGGTTTTCTTTCTTTTGGTCTATAATTTAAGTTCCATACTCCGTTCTCTACCTCATATAAAGGCCAGAAATTAGTCTGTACTGCAAGTTTGGATATTTTAATAGTATCTTTAGAATCAAATCTCCATCCACGTGGGCAAGGAGATAAGACATTAATGAAAGCTGGCCCATCGGTATAGAAAGCCTTACGAGCTTTTTCTATAAGGTCATTCCATCTCCAAAGGTTAGCTTGAGCTACATAAGGAATATTGTGAGCAGCAACTATTTCAGTAAGATTTTTATGATATTGAGTCTTCCCTGAAATGACTTTTCCTGCAGGAGTAGTAGTAGTCCAAGCCCCTCGAGGCGTAGCACTTGACCTTTGAATCCCGGTATTCATATAGGCTTCATTATCATAGCAGACATAGACAAAATTATGTCCTCTTTCTAATGCACCGGATAGAGATTGCAATCCTATATCGTAAGTACCTCCATCACCGCCAAAGGCTATAAATTTAATCTCTTTATTAATCTTTCCTTGCTTTTTTAATGACTTAAACATTGCTTCTGTTCCACTTATGGTAGCTGCTGCATTTTCAAAAGCATTATGAATAAATGAAGATTTCCAGCTAGTATAAGGATATATGGTAGTAGCTACTTCTAAACAACCGGTAGCATTAGCCACTACAACCGGGTCATCTAAAGCAGAAAGTACTTGTCTTACCACAATAGAAGCTCCACAACCAGCACAAAGCCGATGCCCTCCACTCAAAATTTCTTCTTTCTTGGATAATTCCTTAAGATTAGCCATTGATTAACACCTCCTTATTCTCTTACACCAAAGTATTTTACTCGTTCTTCGACTTTACCAGTCTTGATAATATTTTCTAAATCAGCATAGATAGAAGCTATATCTACCTGATTGATATCTCTTCCCCCTAAGCCATAAATATAATTAACATTTTGTGGAACTTTTCCTGCTTCTAATAAAGAAGATCTGATTTCGGTAAAGAGCGGTCCTCCAAATGCTCCAAATGAATTAGAACGATCCAGTATAGCGATTGCCTTAAGATGAGAAAGAGCTTGGGCAATCTCTTTGTAAGGAAAAGGCCTGAATAGTCTTAATTTTAATAAACCAACTTTTTCTCCTTTAGTTCTTAGTTCATCTACCACTTCTTTTGCCGTCCCGGATGTGGAAGAAAGCACTACAATAGCCCTCTCCGCATCAGAAAGCCGATATTCTTCAAATAATTTATATTCTCTACCGAAGGCTTTTTTAAATTCTTTACCTATTTCCAAAACCACTTTTTTGGCCTTCCTCATTGCCTCGATCTGTTGTCTTTTATGTTCAAAATAGTAATCATAAAGATCTAAAGGACCATAAGTTACCGGATGATTTACGTCTAGTAAAGGATAACAAGGAGGATATTCCCCTACAAATTTAGCTACTTTATCATCATCTAAAAATTCTACACATTCTACTCCATGACTGGTAATAAATCCGTCATACATTACCATTATAGGTAAACGAACTTCCATATGTTCGGCAATTCTTACTGCCTGTATAGTATTATCGTAAGCCTCCTGGACATTTTCGGAATAGATTTGAATCCAACTCGAATCTCGAGCAGCCATACTATCACCATGATCACAATGAATATTAATAGGACCAGATAAAGCTCTATTTACCATTGGCATAATAATTGGCAATCTATTAGAAGAAGCCACATAAAGTATTTCAAACATTAAAGCCAGACCATTGGCTGAAGTAGCAGTCATTACCCTACCTCCGGCAGCTGCCGCTCCTACACAGGCACTCATCGCACTGTGTTCACTCTCTACGGTAACAAATTCAGTATTTACTAACCCATCAGCCACATATTCAGAAAATTTTTGCACTAAAGCAGTCTGGGGGGTTATAGGGTAAGCAGCCATTACATCAGGATTTATCTGTTTAATGGCATAAGCTACAGCTTCGTTTCCGGTTATTGCAATAATTTTATTATTCATATTTCTCCTCCTTTCTAATCGGTAAATTCTTTTTCATTTATCATTTTGATGGCTTTAACAGGACACTCTATCGCACATATCCCACAGCCTTTGCAGTGAGAATAATCAATACCTTTTATCTTTCCATCCGAAACTAATATGGAACAATCGGGACAATAGACCCAACAGATCAAACAATTTGTACACTTCTCCTCATCTCTCACCGGTCTAACAGATCTCCAGGAACCAGTTTCGTAGGTAGCTGAATTCCCCGCCTTGATAATTAATCCCCCTTCGGGAATTTCTTTCCATCCTAATTTTTTGTCATTACTCATTCACCCTTCACCTCCTGATAAGCTCTTTTAATAGCATTGATGTTGCCTTCTACAATTTTGGAACTAAATTTTTTCCTGAATTTATCCTCGATATCAGCTAATACATTATTCAAAGTCAATAATCCGGTAACTTTTATTAAGGCACCAATTAAAGGAGTATTAGGCAGTGGTCTTCCTATGGTCTCTTGAGCAATCTTACTGGCATCTACAGTATAGATTTTTCTACCTTTTAGATTCAATTTTTTTCTTATCTCAGCAGCTGATTCCTCAGTATTTATTATTAAAACTCCATCTTCAGTTAACCCTTCAGCTACATCTACTGCTCTCAATAAAGTGGGATCTAATACTACTACTATATTTGGATTAGTAACATGACAGTGAATTTTAATGGGAGTTTCACTTATCCGGGTAAAAGACTGGATAGGGGCACCCATCCTTTCAGGACCATATTCAGGAAAAGCCTGAATATATTTATCTTCAGCAAGGGCAGAAGTAGCCAGTAATTTGGAGGCGGTAACTGCGCCCTGTCCACCTCTTCCATGCCAACGCACTTCGATTAATTTTTCCATACGATCTCCTTCTTCTATTTTTATTTTTAATCAACTCTTCATTTCTAATTAAGATTAAATTCTTTTTTTATAATATCAAATAGAATATTACCTCCTTCTCTAACAATGTCAATAACTGGAATACTAACAACAGATTTAACTTTATTATAAAGCTCCTCTCTATTTACCCAACTTTTCTCATATCTACTATTTTCATATCTATATAAAGGATAAAAAGGATTAACAGTAATTGCTAAAATAGGTATGGTTTTTATTATCTTTAAATTTATTCTAAGTTTTTTTATTTTAAGTAGAGTATCCATTAAAAAAATTGTATTGCTACTTACAAGAAGATGTGTGGGATTTGGAATAATAATATTTTTTTCTTTCAATAATTTTACTTCTTTTTTTATCAGTTCATTTAAAGCAAAATCAGTTAAAACCCCTGGAATAAAAATCAGCTGAGTTTCCTCATTTAATCTATTAATAAGCTCTTGAATATCAGATAAGCTAATTAATGAATTTGTTTTTAAATACTTTTTAGAACAATCCTTTTGAATTAAAGTAATAACTTTTTGCTCTATATTCTTTAAATTCATTAAATCTTTCTTCTCTATTTTAGGTAACTCAAATAGATAAGAAATATATTGAATCTCTTTTATCAAAAAATCTATATTAATATTTCTTGCTGCCCCGGTAGTAAGTATTAAAGCATCTGTCTTCATTAAAGGAACAATTCGATTTATAGCTCCATCAATCAATATCAGGTTATTTCCTAACTTTTCCAATTTATCTATAACCATAGAGAGCTCTTCACCTTTATTGGGGCCAGCAATTATCACTAAGCCATCATCCATCACTTCTCCTATTATTATTTTACCTAAAGGAGTAGAAATCTCCGTTTCTTTTAATGTTTTAATTTGGGCAGTACCTGATTTCAAGCAATTTTTAGCAGTAGCAATTAATGTTCCTTTTTTAGCAAAAATCCTAGGTTTCGGTAGCCCAGTAATATTGTCTATATCTTCACCATCATAACCTATGCTGGTTAAACCCACAGAAACTCCTTGATGTGTAGCTATTTCTAATAAAGCAGAAGTTGTAGTAGTTTTACCGGTATTCTTAGCGGTCCCTAAAATCCCCAATACTTTATTTGACATAGTTTACCCCGTTTATTTCCCTTTATTTCGAAAATATTGTATCTTTCCCTGTTCTACCAGGATAAGCTCCATCTTCTTTGCCACCCAATATCCCATCATAAAGGGCCGCTACAAAACTTCCTTTTTTTAAAACATTTTCTAATACTTTTTCTATTTGAGAAACTAATTCGTTAGACCATTCTCTTACTTTATGTGTAGGTTTAATCTCTGCTTTGCCTAAAAATCTAAATGTTTCCTGAACCGCTCTTAAGGTATCAATACGAGAAGTAACTGAAATAGATCCCCGAGAGTAGGCCTCATCCGAAGAAGCAATAGTAATTGCATCTACACCTAAAGATGCGGCTAAAGCGGCATGAAGGGCAGTAGTCATAGAAGATTGAATTCTATCTTCGGTATGAGTCATAAAACCTATTGGTTCACCTGGCCATATAGGAGCATTAATTATACTTCGCAATGCATAAATCTTTGCGGCATTATAGTCAATATAATTATCATCCATTCTCCCCGTAATCATTACCTCTGGCGAATAACAAAAAAGAGGTTTTAAAATAGGTTTTGCTCCTAATTTTAAACCAAGCTTAGCTACGATTAACATACCTGCAAAAGCCTTAAATGCAGGTACACCTCCAAGCTCTTCATTGGTGGGTTCATCAAAAGGTAGGTTATATTTAGCAGCTAATTTAATAGCTTCTACTCCATCTACAGTTAATCGACCAGGATCTGTCCCGGCATTTAAGGAACCATAAACTATATTTATTTTTGTAAGATCGGCTCCTAATTTGCCGGCTAATACTACTGTTTCTGATGTATTTAATCCTCGATGAGCTCTTACTGTCCACAAAGTAGGACTATTTAAAGATTCTTTTATCTTTCCTAAATTCTGTTCTGTAATAATTGAACCATCTTCTTCGTGAGATAAATACCCTTCTAAAAAGCCTTCGGTTCGAGCTCCCCAAGAAGGGTCAAAATGAAGAACACCATCTACTCCCCAAGCTTCACCTATTTTTATATGGGCAATATCCATAATTGGACAACCTGTACCATATTGGAAAAATACTAAAGGTTTATCGGTAGTATGTTGAATCTTTTTAGCTCTCGCAATCTCTTTACTCTTCTTAATATAATCTTCTAAAGATTCTCGCTCTTTTTTATTTAAAACTCTTACTTTCTTAGGTAAAATTCCTTCTTTATAGTATTTAATTATTAATTCATCACAATTTTCCAAATATTTCTTTTTATATTCAGTTATTTTTTTATCTACATTATAAGGAGATGTCTTACTTTTCTCAGCTTTTAAGGACATCATTTTTTCGCGTAAATGAGCCCGTTTAATTCCTGACGAAGTTTTATCTTTACACCAGTCTAATATCTCTTCCGTAATTTCATCTAACATGTTTTCAATTTTTTGATGCTGAAATTTATAGCTATAACTTATTGTTATATCTTTTTTCTTTTTAATAATTTTCTCTTCTTTCTGTATATATCTTTGTCCTTCCACAAAAGCTATTGCTTCTTCATAACTTGTTTTTTCACCAAAACCAGCATCAAATCCCAATTCTGCAGCTAATTCTGGTTTTATTGCTTTACCTCCAATTACAATCTTCGCTCTATCTCTAATTCCAACAACTTCCAACAAATCAATTAATTTACTTAAAACCTCTGCTACTCCATATCCTAAAGTTCTGCTTATCATAATAATATCAGGCTTTACCTTCGAAGCTTGATCTGCAATTTCTTCTATAGACATATCCGGAGGTAATAATAATGTTTCATGTCCTCTTTCTTTTAACCTTCTATTTATTATTTTCAAGGCAACATCATGCACAGGATCTAAAGGTACTAATAGTACTTTCTTTGGTACAATTTGCATTAAATACCCTCCCTCTTGACATGACTGTTTTTGAAATCTAACCATTTATAATGATCACCGGGTTTAAATATATTAGCCCTTAACCGAACTCTTGCTCCCCCATTGCCATATTCAATAAAAACAACATCTGTGTCTCTAAAACCTAAATCTTTCATTAACTGAATCCCTAATTTTTTTCCTTCCTCTTCATCTTGGCATATAATAAAAGTCTCAATATCAAGAGAATCTACTACTCGATCTAAGACATTCATTGTTTTCATGATCGTTCTCCTCTCTTTTTAAACAATGGTATAAAAAAACATTTATTACAGAGATTTATGGCTACATCTTATTCTTCTTCAAAATATAAGAAAATATTTTTTATTCTAAGTTTTTTGATCTGTCACCCTCAATCTATAATTTAAATATCCACTTATAATTACAAAACTCAAACCTAATACACTAAACAAATCCAATATTTTTTTAAAAAAGAAAAAATCAAACATAGTAGCAAAAATAATCTGAGAATATAAATAGAGAGCAAGTATATTTGCCGGTGCAAATTGATATGCTTTAGTAAGAGTAATTTGTGCCAAAAGACTAATCAATCCAAGCAAAATTAATAATAATAAATTAACAGGATCAGGAAAATAAAAATTTCCTTGCCATAACATTACTATCAAAGACGTTAAGCATGAACTAAATGTAAAAAAAGTTACTATTACTAGAGGATGATCTGTTAAATGCAGGCCACGTAAGGTAACATTTGTTCCTGCATTTGATACTGATCCTATTACTGCAATAATAGTGGGTAATACCTCCAATCGTAGCCCTGGCTTAATTATTAATATTGTTCCTAATAATGCTAATAAAAAAATAGTAATCTGGTAAAAAAATACTTTTTCCTTAAGAAATATTGAAGATATAATTATTATAAAAAAAGGACTAAGTTGTCGAATGGTAATAGCATCGGTTAATGACATAACTCTAATAGTATAAAAATATATTAACATTGCAAAAAAACCAAACACAAAACGCAATAATAAAAGTGGTTTATTATTGTAATAAAAGGAAATATTTTTCTTTTTTAATAATATGGGTAAAATTATGATACTAGGCATACATCTAAAAAAAATTATTTCCATTAAGGAAGTATGCTGTATAAATTTTACTATTAATGCCATTAAGGCAAAACATGCTGATGAAATGATTATTAGTAAGATTCCTCTTTTACATATATTTATATTTTCCTCTTCTATATTCAATGATCCTACCATATATATAATTATATTTTCCTAAATTTTTAGACATAGAATTATAAAATATCTTTTTTAAAAAATATATAAGAAATTTTTATAAGAAAAATATTATATTTTATTAACCCGAAGGAAAGAATACCAAAAATATGCCTGCGGATAAATGTAAATTTGCTCGAAGGGTTTCGAACATAGCTTGTCTAAATGTGAAAAGGTGCCACAGGCTTGCCCATTGGGTTACTAAATTTAATCTCATTAAAATTATCTATACTTCAACCACTGTTCCTACATTACAGAAGAAAAAGCGATCTCCGTATTCCTGGGACAAAAGCACTGAGGTTTTTAATCCTGTACAATGAGACACTCCAATTCTTCCAATATCAAACTTTTTTAAGGCTTGAATACTTTTCTCTCTTACTTCTTCACTTTCTGGCCCTAAGTGAGTTCCTCCAATAACTGTGTGAATATGTTGTTTACCGGTCTTTTGAATAGCATAATTAAGAATGTTAATTATACCTGCATGAGCACACCCTAAAATAATAAAAAGCCCCTTTTCATTATCTATAATTATTGTTTGATCATCCAAAATAGGATCTTTAACATAACCTCTTTCAGTTTTAACTACCTGGCCCTTATCGCCTTTTTCAAATTCAGTCTTACGAGGTACTTCTCCAGTAAGGAATAAGCCAAGGATAATTTCCTTAAAATTTGTATTAAATTTAAAATTAGCCCCCCTACTTTCTAATACCTTACGACGGAAAGGAATACCAATATGTTTTTCCTTCTCTCCCCTAATTAAATAGCTATCTTTAAAAAGATCGGGATGGGAATATACGTTTATTTTACCAGTTTCTTTTAATACACTCAAAAGCCCCCCAGTATGATCTATATGATGGTGACTGATTATAATACCCTTAATTGTCGATAAATCCTTATTAAAATATCGAGCATTATTAATAATAGCCTTACCTTGACCGGTATCAAAAAGAAAATTGCCTTGGTCAGTTTCAATAAACGCTGCCCATCCATGTTCAGCTATGGCCCCTACATTAGAAAATACACAATTTTCACAAAGAACTGTCACTTTCGCTTTCGTTTCTAATCTTCCTTTCTATTTTTTAAATCAGACAATTTTTTATTTGTTTCGAATATAATATACTTTAATAAATCAACAATCTTATATTTATCAGAGTTATCATTATTCAGCTTTCCTATATATTCCAAACAATTTACTCTACATAAAAATTCTAGGCACTTAGTATTAATCTATATCCTAAAGCATTTCTTTACTTCTTTCTTATTCGACTAAATTCTTATTAAAAATATCTACTAAACCTGTCTTTTTAACTCTTTCAGATATTTCTTTATTATTAATACTATATAAATTTTTCTCTTTCATTCTTTCAAAATATACAGAACCTGAGAAGGTATATTTATAGATTCTACCTTCTGGTTTTTTCATCTTTTTAATTGTACTATTTACAAAATCACCAACAGATAAACTTTCAGGTAATCCTAATAATTTCTCTCCAATTGTATATCTTACTGCATTATGTCCAGCTAAAGATCCAGTGACTATTGCTTCAGTATGACCAACCATAGCTCCGGACTTTTCGCCTGCACAAAATAGATTATTAACTTTCCCTATAGCCCTTAAAGTTTCTTCACAATTTGCAAATCCAAAGTACCTCATAGAATTGCCTTCACCTCCGGCAAGAGGATCTTCGTAACGAGCCTTCTCCATTCCAGGAATTCTTCTTAAATTCTCTAAAGGAAAAAATGGCGTCATTAATTTTACTGGGCCTGTATCAAGTAAAACTAAGTTATCTATATAATCTTTTATCGCATATTGTTGGCATGCTTTTTTACCTAATAAATTTATATCTTCTTTAACATCATCTGGAACAGGCACTAATGCACAACCTTTTTTCTCTAATTCATCAACAATATCTGAACTTAAAGATTCCTTTGCTAATTTGCATGATCCACTCATTGCCCCAACAGAACCATCTGCTCTTTTAGCATCCCAATGCACTATCCCTGCTTTAGATAATAAATCAACTCTTATGCCAAAAGAATGACATCTTTGGATACACATAGCACAACCATTACCATATTTTGTGCAATTTGCAGGGACACCAGATGTACCCGTGGTATCAATAAATACATCACCTTCAATAATTTTATTTGTTTTTTTAGATATAACAGCAAATATTTTATTTTCATTTCTAGAAATCTCGTCAATTCTACATCGCATAATAATGTTGATCCCAAGGTCACTTAAATATTTCTTCACTATAGGTTCCATGGTCCAAACATTATACAAGCTAGCATGATGATGACCTGGAAATTCTACATTCTTATGCATTATATTATCATCAAGAAGTTTAAAAAAATCACTTCCTAAATTACTCATCTCTTCGGCAGCGGTATAGCGCCCATTATTTCTATAAATTCCTCCAACTAATCCGGTACCTAATAACATATCGGTTCTTTCAATTAAATCTACTTTTGCTCCTGCTTTACGGGCGCTAGCGGCAGCTGCACAGCCAGCCCAACCACTCCCAATAACTACAACTTTAGGAACTTTTGACATTATTAATTCTTCCTTTTTAATATTTTTATATAAATTTTAAAACGTTAAATAATTTTATTTGTATATTTCTACTAAATATACAAAAGGGAAATAAAATTAACAATTACTTCTAAATGTAATCTAAAATAACCCTTAATTTATATCCTGTATAAATATGAATTATTAAAAATTTTAATTATTATCTAATAGTCTTTAACCTATATTATTTTGAAATATTCCTATTAGATAAAACATTTTTTTTATTTGCCAAAAATTCATATCCGAAAAAAATAATTGTTAATAGGAATCCAAATATTTTAATAGCTGTAATGGGAATTATTATACAAATTGCCGCCGCACCAGATAAAACTCTATTTATCAAGCTCAATTTTTTTATAAAATATCCTTCAAGGCTATAAGAAATTAGCAAGATTGATAAAACAGCATAAAATATATCTGAAATTATTCTAAAATTTGAACCTATTAAAACTATACCGGGATTAAAAATAAACATGAAAGGAACAACAAATCCTGCAATGCCTAATTTTATTGCTTGCATAGCTATTTTCATATAATCTGCATCTGCTATACTAGCGGCAGCATAAACCGAAAGACAAACGGGAGGAGTAAGCATAGACATTATTCCAAAATAAAAAACAAATAAATGTGCAACAATTGGCTCTACTCCCGCACTTACCATTGCTGGGGCCGCTAATACTGCCAACATAATATAAGCAGCTGTAGTAGGCATACCCATTCCTAAGATAATACTTGCAAAAGCTGTAATAATACACAATACAAATAAATTATTACCTGCAACCTGTGTCAATAACTGAGAAAAAGAGAGACCTAAACCAGTATAAGCTACTAAGCCAACTATAACTCCTGCTCCTGCACAAACAGCTGTTACCGAAAACATGGCTTTGGTAGTATTTTTCAAAATACTTAATATATTCTCCCAAGTCCATAAGTCACGAGTACTTCTTTTAATCAAAGATAGAATTATTGTTGATAATGCAGCATACAAAGCAGAAACTCCAGGAGAAAGGAAAAGAACAAAAAGAGTATATACCAATATAAATATTGGCACAAAGTATATCCATCCCTTGCTAAAGGTTTCTTTTATAGAAGGTAACTCAGCCCGTGGCACTCCTTTCAGAGAAAGCTTAATTGCTTCTAAATCAACTTGTACAAAAAGTGAAAAATAATAAAGTATGGCTGGAACAATCGCAATTATAACAACTTGATAATATGGGATACCTAAGAATTCAGCCATTACAAATGCAGCAGCTCCCATAACCGGAGGCATAATTTGACCCCCTGTAGAACCTGTAGCTTCTATGGCTCCTGCATAGTACGCTGGATATCCAATTTTTTTCATTAAGGGAATAGTCATCGTACCAACAGCAGAAACATTAGCTACTGCACTTCCAGAAATTGTACCAAAAAGTGAACTAGCAACTACTGCCACTTTAGCCGGACCTCCACGAACATGACCCATTAAAGCATAAGATAAATCCATTATCAGAGCTCCACCACCTACTTTTAAATATATGTTGCCAAACAAAATGAATGCAAAAACTATTTGACAAACAACTCTAAGAGGCGTACCTAACATAAAATCTGCTCCCACATAAAGTTGTTGAAAAAGACGTGGCCAACTAATTCTCCCTGTACCCAAAACTCCAGATATTAAATAGCCAAACTTAGCATAGAGAATAAATGTTAAAATTATATACACAATAGCTATCCCAGCTGTTCGACGTATACTTTCCGAAACCAGAATTATCGTTATGATTCCAAATATTATTTCTATCGGTTTTACTAAACCCATACCTAATAATATCTTTGGATAAAAAATTGCTGCATACAAACCAACTATCATAGTTAATAAAATTAATATTAGGTCATACCATTGGGGATTATTTTTAGGCAATTTTTTTGATGCCGGATAAGTTATAAAAAGTAATGCAGTTACTAAAGCCCAGAATATTGACAAAAATTGCTGATTAAATAACGAAATTTTAGCTAAATAAAGAGGCACATCTAAAATAAAAAAAATACTTACTACCGGAATGGTTATTTCAAAAATTACACTCAAGATTTTAAACTTATTTTTAGCTAAATTACTACTCATATGATAATATCCTTTCTTAATAATAAATTTAATTTGCCTTAATAGAAGAGAGAGAGAGAACCTAAAAATAATCATAGGATTTCTCTCTCTCAGCTAATAATTTATTCCTTTAGAAGTAAATTTTCTGCATCTAAAAATTCTTGATTCTTTGCCTCAAGTTCTGGAGTCCATACTCCCTTTTCTTTATAGAACTTAATTGCTCCTGGATGAAAAGGCATAGGTGCACCTGTCGTTGCAAACTTGTCAGTAGTGACATAGCTCAAATTAACATGAATTTTTCCCATTTCTTCATTGTGTTCCCAAAGAGTTTTAACTATATTATAAGCAACTTCGTCATTCACTAAATCCTTATTAGCAATAAATAGGTCTTCAAATGCCGCCATAAATGTTGGTTCTTTTACTCCAGTCAAATCAGGAGCAGGTTCTAACATCACTGTTGCAGCAGGATAAATGGCTTGATACGCTTTAATGCCCTCTGGTGAGTTATTAATACTTAAAAAACGAGCTCCTCTTTTTGCATCTAACTCTTTAAGTATCGCTTGACCTGGAGCAGAAGTTCCTGCAGCATCAGCTTTCCCTTCGATAAGTACTTGTACTGCTTCTGTTAACCCTGGTGTTTGCATCATAATTACATCATCACGAGATAACCCCCAACTAGCTAAAAAAGCATCTCCTTGTAAAGTACAACCCTCGCTACCTGTAAAAATACCAACAAATTTTTTCCCTTTTAAATCTTTCCCTGTTTTTATTCCTGAATCCTCCCGAATTACAACTGAAACAAAAGTTGGAGGACCACCCATTAAAAGTCGGAAGGGAGATACTTTAAGGCTTTTGAGTGGTTCATCATAAAATCCTTTAGTTAAATAAGACATTTTAGATTCATAACTACTAAGGGTAGCCAATTCTGCCTCTCCAAATGCTAATAATGGAGCAGCTTCCGTAGCGCCAGCTGTAGACTTTACTTTAATATTTAAACCACTATAACTATTTAATATTTTTGCCATACCAGCAGTACAACCATAAGTACCGCTCCCTAATGGATCTGTAGCTATTGTAAATATTTTTGCCATACTAACAACTGAAAACAATGCAAATGCTAAAACTAGAACCAAACTAAAAATTACTAATTTGCTTTTAATAAACATTCCTATTACCTCCTTATTAATTTATTAAAAATAACTTTCTTACATATTTTTCCTTCCAAATATCATCTCCTTCTTTTTATAATTTGCTTGGCATTTTTAAGTTTGCTATTTTTAGTCTCTTTATATTATCCCAGCATACTTACAGGTAATTTCAATAAGTTTTACCATTGCTCTTATAGCCCATCTTGCTCTCTCTTCAATTAAGTTTCCATCTAAATCAGTTGTACCTAAACCAGAAGAAATAAAGATATTAGCATCATAGGCAATAGTTGGAATTATACCCATTTGGCTCATACCAGCCTGGAAAATATTAGTTCCAGAATACATATCTTCAATAGAGAAGATAGGAATTCTCAATCCTCCTTCTTCCCAACTTTTTTCATAATTTATTTCTACAGTAGTGGAATTATAAGATTTAGAAACTATAAATTCATCTTTTATCTTAGGGTTAATCTGGGCAAATTCTTCTTTTACTATTTGATATAAATCGTCAACAGATTTTTTATATCTTTCTGAGTGATCTCTTAAAACTTTAAGGGCGGCAATTACCCCTACTAAAGCCTCTTTACCTGGGTCAATAGTGACATAGGCAGCTTTTCCGTGAGAAGCACCTGTCCCCCATCTATCTCCGTGCACACCTAAAGCCCTGCGAAGGGGTACCATTACTTCTTCTTTCCCGATAATTAGTCCGGCAGTTGGTGCGCCAGAAGCTTTATCCATACTATATAACATAACATCGGCATTAGTTTTTCTAATGTCCGTTCCTATAAAAGGAGTACCCCAAGCATTATCTACAATATAAGGGACATTATATTCTTTGGCTAAAGAACCGATTAATTTTTGTAATAATGGCGATCCATCTTCAGCTTTTACTTTATAACCATAACCCGGAGTATCATAGCCCAAAGAACTAAAAGCAGTTAACATAGTTGCTTGTTTTTCTGCAATGCTCGCCATTTTTTTTACAGAGGCTTCCGGATCTACGTTGGTTAACTGAACAGTAGGATGATACTTTATCCCATGACAATCATATTTAGCTCCTTCTAAGGGAACAATAATGGTATCTAAATTGTTCTGTCTTTTACCGTAAAAACCAAACTCGCCAGCTGTATTACCTCGATCAGCTAAAATATCTTTATATTTTCCTGGAAATGGTCGACCATACCCACCATGATGATGAAGATGTTTTTCGTAAGGAACGATATATCTTGTCCGATAATTATCACCTCTTCCAGTCAGAGGAGGTGTAGCTAATACATCAAAAGAGACCCATAAAGCTGCTTCACAAGTATTTACTGCTAATCCATCATATTCGTCTCCGTAAAAATCTTTAACTAATTCTCTTATTTCTTCATCTAAAATTTTATTAGGGATTACTTTAGTTGCTGCTTCGTGCATAGCTTTAATAACTTCTTTTTGAGGTATACCATGGCAACCAGAAATAGCACCAGTTAAACCAAATTTACCTCGTAGATCTTTAGGTATACCAATTTCGTCAGCAGCTATTTTTGCCTCTGAGTAAATGTTGGGTATATTTTCCTGAAGGTGTTTATACATTTGAAACTTAAATTTAAAATCAGACATTTTATTTTTCTCCTTATTATTACTTTTTTTTAAATAAAATTTTCTCACCCAGATTAATTTTTAATTCTACTCCTGTTTTCTTTTTAGGAGCATAAAGAATAATATTTTGGTGATTAGGCATATGAGTGTCATCAAAACCTATTACTTTACCTATTAATTGTTTACCAATATGTACTTCATCTTCAACCACTATCACCCCACCTTCTTCTACCTCAAAAAAACAAACATAAGCTATACTATTTACAATTTTCCCAGGAGCAGCATTTCCTTCTTCGGTAACTATTACCTCATGAATTTCATTTTTTTTTATTGCTCTAGAAGGAGGGGTAATTAAATTTAATCCACGTTTACTGATTGTTCCATCAAGAATTACAACTAAATTGCCCTTAATTATTTTTTTTTGGGCATAAGAAGTTTTTTTTATCATTCCACTAGCGTAAGGTTCCAAATACAATCACTTCCTTAAAAAATAGATTAATAATTTTACTTTCTAGTTACTATTTTTTACCGCAATTGCATCGATTTCTAGTTTGGCATTCTTGGGAAGATTTGATACTTCAACAGTTGCGCGTGCTGGTAAACTATCTTCAAAATATTTACTATATATCTTATTTACTAAAACAAAATCTTTAAGGTCTTGTAGATATATGGTAACTTTTACTACATCTTCTAACGAACTATTACCGGCTTCCAAGATCGCTTTTACATTCTTTAATACTTGCTCGGTTTGTATTTCAATATCACCATCAATAAATTCATTTGTTTCTGGATCAATAGAAATCTGACCAGAAAGAAACAATAAATTTCCTACCTCTATTGCCTGCGAATATGGACCAATAGCTGAAGGTGCTTTCTGTGTTTTAATAATCTTCTTTTTGATTTTTTTCACTTCCCCCTTTTTTTTATTTTAATTAAATGTAAAAATTTTTCACGTAAAATACTTATATTACACTTTTCACTTTTCGAATTAGAATAAGCATTTTTCTGGTAATTTTTAGAATTATCCACAGAAAAATATTGCCTATCTTACCCTTTGGATTAATTAATAAAACCCGAAAAAAATATTAAATCAATTTAATGTTATTTTCGGGTTTTATTTCAGATAAATAATTATAAATAGTATAACGAGAAACATTTAACTTATTGGCAATTTTATCAATATTCCCTTTGACTAAAAAAACTCCCTTTTTCTGCAAATATTTTACTACTTCCAATTTATCATTCTTCTGCATCTTTTCTATTGGTTTTCCAATTTTTTCTTTTGCTTTCATGAATATTCTTTCTAAAAGATCATCTATATTATCTGTAAAAATTTCCTCTTTTCTTTCGTTATTAGAAACTTCCTTATCTACATCTTTAGTAACTATGCTAAAATCGTCTATCATTTTTCTAACCTCTGATAAATGTTCTAAAGCATAATTAATACATAAAAAACCAATTATTTTTTTTTGTTTATCTCTAATAAAAATACTGCTTGATTTTAATTTCTTACCATCTTTGCTTTCAGTCTGATAATTAGCAATAAAATCTGTATTTTTAAAAAGGTCTGATTTTAAAAAATATAACCCCAAATCAGTTATTGGACTTCCAATTTTTCTTCCAGTTATATGACCATTTTCTATCGCAATAATTGAACTTTGCAAGTTGCTAACGTCGTGTAACAGGACTTCGCAATCCGGACCAAATGTTTTGGCAATTGCTTTCACTGCAGGAATAAAGTTTGCTAAAATCGGATTAATTTTTCTTTTTTCCATAAGACTTCCTTCTCGAAACTAATTTATTATTTATAGTCTACCACAATTATTTTAATAAAACAATATATTCTTTAAAATATTTTAATAAAATTACAAAAATTTTTTAATAAAATTATTAACCTTTATTTTTCATAAAATTTTTACAAAAATTTTTTGACTTTTCCTAATATATATGTTATCTTATTAAAAATTTAATATTTGTACCTCACTTTTTTCTTAAGTGAGGTAGAGGCGCGAGCAATAACCAGTACTGGTGATGAGATGAGCATCTTTGATTTGCCAGGAAAGGTATTCTCGCCGAAATGTAAAGATAACAGCTCTAATCTTTATGTTGGGCTTATGGTTAAAAACCATAAGACTGTCACCAGAATCTATACCCTGGTTTCTGGTGGAGCGCTATCTCATCTGATGAGAAAAATGGGAATAAATTTAATTGTTAGATTAATTTCAGGCAATTGATGAGCATAGTGTTTATCAATTGCCTTTTTTTATAACATTATTTAGAAATATTTTGTAGAGTAAAATTTTTCATATTATCAGGGCAATTAATATTTCAATCTGTGTAATCTATTATATAAGGAGAAATCAATGAATAATCAAAACAACGTAACACCTCAAATTAACCGAGAGGGCTTTTTCCTAAATAAATCCGGAAATTTAGAATTTGACCGATGTGAACTTGTAAAATTAGCCCAAAAATACGGAACCCCCTGTTATATATTTTCTGAAAATATAATCAGAAAAAAATGCCGGGAATATGTCACTGCCTTTTCCCGAAGAAATATTAATTTTGAAGTGATCTATGCTGGTAAAGCTTTCTTAGTTAAAGCTCTATGTAGTATCCTAAAAGAAGAAGGTTTGAGCCTGGATGTAGCTTCCGGGGGAGAGCTCTACACTGCCCTTTCAGCGGATTTTCCTCCAGAAAAAATATTTTTTAACGGGAACAATAAATCAAAAGAAGAAATAGAGTTTGCCCTCAAAGAAAAGATTGGCATTCTCATTGTAGATAATGAATATGAACTGGAAGCAATAGAACAATTAGCTGAAAAATTAAATATTAAGGTTAAAATCATGCTTCGCGTAACACCAGGTGTTGATACTCATACCCATAAAAACATCCAGACTGGCCAGGTAGATTCAAAATTTGGAATTAGTATCAATAAAGTTCCCGGTTTTATGAAAGAAGTTTTATCTAAGAAACACCTTATCTATGCGGGCATACATTGTCATATTGGTTCTCAAATTTTTGACTTATCTTCTTATGTTCTTGCCCTTGAAGAAATGGTAAAACTGATAAAAAAAATAAAAAGTCTCTGGGGAATAGATTCTCCAAACCTAGATTTAGGTGGAGGACTGGGGGTAAAATACTTAGAATCTGACTTGCCTCCTTCTATTGAATATTTTGTAAACTTAATTGTAGATACTTTAGAAAAAGAAACAAGAAAAAATGATATACCTATGCCCAAAATCTTAATTGAACCGGGAAGATCAATTATTGGAGAAGCAGGAATAACCATCTATACTATCGGTGCAATAAAGGAGATAACGGGCCTTAAAAAATATTTGATAGTAGACGGGGGCATGACAGATAATCCTCGACCTATCCTTTATAATGCTAAATATGAGGCAGTTATTTTAGATAAAATTGATACCACTTCTAAAGAAATAGTAACTATAGCCGGCAAATGTTGCGAATCTGGAGATATCTTAATTAGAGATTTAAAACTTCCTATAGCTTCTTTGGGTGATCTTCTGGTTATATTCTCAACCGGAGCTTACCATTATTCTATGTCGAGTAATTATAATGGTTTACCCAAGCCAGCAGTAGTATTAGTAAATAATGGTAAATCTGGTCTGATCGTAAAAAGAGAAACTTATGCTGATATTGTAAGAAATGATACTATGCCAGAGTGGTTTAAATAAAAAAATATAAAGGTGCTATCTATGAGAATAATAGTAAAATTTGGCGGAACCAGTGTTCAGGATCCTGAAAGAATTAGAAAAGCCGCTCAATCAATAATTCAACAAGCAAAAAAAGGATATGAAATAGTAGCGGTTGTTTCAGCAATGGGGAATACCACCGATACTTTAACTTCTTTACTTAAAGATTCTGCTAAAGATCATGTGGAGGATAGAGATTATGCTGATTTTGTTTCTATGGGAGAGCGGATAAGTGCCAGAGTTCTTGCAGCAACTATTAGATCTATGGGATTTTCTTCGAAATATTTTGATCCCGCAGATAAGGATTTTCCTATTATTACTGATTCAAATTTTAACCAGGCTAAAATTCTTTCTCAAGAAAGTCAAGAAAAATGCCAAAACATTATTAAACCTTTACTCGAAAAAAAACTTATTCCTGTAATATGCGGTTTTTTAGGTAGAAGCTGTGAAGATGGAAGCATAACCACTCTTGGCCGGGGCGGCAGCGATATCACTGCTTTTGCCCTGGGAAACTTCTTGGAAGCTGACGAAGTAATAATCGTAACTGATGCAGTGGGAGTATTGAGTGCTGATCCCCGGATAATAAAAGAACCCGTAACTATAAGGAAAATAAGCGTGGAAGAGATGGGAGTTCTTGCTGAAGGTGGAGCAAAAGTTTTACATCCACAGGCCTTAAAATATAAAACGGATAGAATGAAAGCAAAGATAATTCACTTTCAGAACGGAAACTTAGCAGCAGAAGGTACAGAGATAATGGGGGCTTTTCAAAGTAAATTAACTCTTTTCAAAGAAAAACTGACTATGTTAACTATCCTGGGAACGGAAATCTTTAATACGCCCGGGCTATTAAAAAAAATAATTACCCCTATTTCCGATAATCATATTAGTCTGTACGGTGTTTCTATCGGTACAAAACATATTGGAATCTATGTTAGGGAGAATTATACCCAGCAATCTTATGATCTAATTCATCCTATTGTAATTGAAGATGAGAAATTAAAATCAGTTACTTTAAAAAATGATATTGCCTTAATTATTGCCAGAAGCAGAGATTTTATTGAAACACCGGGTATTATTGAAAGAATTACCCATCCTCTGGCTCAAAATAATATAAATATAATTGAGATGACTACTATCAAAACAGATATTTTAATCTTTTTAGAATGGAAAGATAGGGAATTCGCTTACCAAATAATTAACAAATCATTGGAAGAGGCAGGAATTGCGGTAACTAATTGAATTTGGCACAAGCCAAATTCGTATCACGTATCGAGTATTGCGTATTGCGTAAAGAGAAAAAGAAGTTACAAGATACAAGGTACAAGTTACAAGTAGGGGCGTATTGCAATACTCCCTCATTATGTAGAGGTACAGCGTGCCGTGTCTTCTCTATTCATCACGGCAACGCCGTGATGCTACCGATAACTAAAAACTATTTTATAATAGACGGGCGGGCCTGCCCTCGTGAAAACGGGAGACGCCTGTCCTACTATATACTATATACTATATACTATATACTATATACGATATACGATATACGATATACGAAAATAAAGGAGGAAGAAAAATGTTTAAAGGATCTTTCGTAGCTATGATCACCCCATTTACAAAAAATGATGAGGTCGATGAAAAAGGAATAAAGGAATTAGTGGAGTTTCATATAAAAAATGGAACAAACGGGATTGTCCCCTGTGGCACTACCGGGGAATCGCCTACTCTTTCTCATGAGGAACATAAAAAAGTAGTAGAGTTAACCATAAAAGCAGTAGCGGGAAGAGTTCCGGTCATTGCCGGAACCGGTTCAAATTGCACTAAAGAGGCCTTAGATCTAACTTCTCATGCTAAGGAAGCAGGGGCAGACGGGGCTCTCATAATCACCCCTTATTATAATAAACCTACTCAAAAGGGGTTATATCTGCATTTTAAAAAGATAGCAGAAGAAATAGATATACCTATTGTTATCTATAATGTCCCCTCTCGAACTGGAGTTAATATGTTACCTGAAACTTTAGCAGAATTAGCAGAATTAAAAAATATTGTGGCGGTAAAAGAAGCCAGTGGAAATTTAGATCAGATGACTCAGATAATTGAATTGTGCGGAGACAAAATCACCCTTCTCTCCGGAGATGATAAATTATTACTTCCTGTGCTATCCATAGGAGGAAAAGGAGTAATCTCGGTGGTAGCCAATATTATCCCCCGGGATGTTTCCGATATGGTTAGAGAATTCGAAGAAGGAAATTACCGGAAAGCTAAAGATATTTTTTTATTTAAAGTTTATCCCTTAAGCAATGCTATGTTTTACGAAACTAATCCTATCCCGGTTAAAACCAGTGCCCGGCTAATGGGGCTGCCTTCCGGCGATTTACGGTTACCTCTGTCTCCTATGAGTGAAAATAATCTGGTAAAATTAAAAGCAGATTTAATTAAATTTGGTTTATTGGAGGGATAAGATTATGATTAAAGTGATAGTATGCGGCGGTTGTGGAAAGATGGGATCGAAAGTTGCGCAATTAATATACCAAAATAAAGATATGGGATTGATAGGAATAATTGAATCCCCTTCTCATCCTGATACAGGAAAAGATTGGGGAATGTCTCTCGGTTTAGGAAAAACTGGCATAATTGTTAAAAATAATTTAGAAGAAATAATCCCGGTTACTGATCAAATAGTTGAATTTACTAACCCTCAAGTATCCATTCAACATTTGAAAATTGTCTCTAAATATAAAAAAGCTATGATTATAGGAACTACCGGGTTCTCCTCGGAAGAAATTGAAACAATTAATAAATTAGCCCAAAGTATTCCTTTTCTTCTCTCGCCAAATATGTCTTTAGGAGTAAATCTACTCTTTAAACTTGCTGCTGAAACTGCTGCTGCTTTGAGTGATGATTACGATATAGAAATTGTAGAAGCCCATCATCGTTTCAAAAAAGATGCTCCCAGCGGAACGGCGAAAAAATTAGCCCAACAAATTGCTAAAGCCAAAGGAATAAATCTGGATGAAGCGGCAATCGGTATCCACTCGATTCGAGGAGGGGATATTACCGGTGAACATACGGTGATGTTTACTGCCTTAGGTGAGAGATTAGAATTAACTCATAAAGCCCACAACCGCGATACTTTTGCCTATGGTACCATTCAAGCCATAAAATTTATGGAAGGCAAATCTGCTGGATTTTACGAAATGAAAGATGTACTGAATATCTGAGATAGAAGTCAGAAGTCAGAATTCGGGTTTAGGGGCAGACCTTGTGTCTGCCCGTGACGAGACAAACAAATATGTAATGAGTAATTTGTAGGGGCTCGATGAATCGAGCCCGCAGAATAAAGACGGGAAGGAAAAAAACATGATTATAAATTTTGTAAAAATGCATGGATTGGGGAATGATTTTATTTTAAACGATCGTTTAAACAAATCATTGGGCGATTCTTTATTCCTTTCTTATCTGGCAAAAAAACTTTGTAATCGCAATTTTGGAATTGGGGCAGATGGATTAATACTTATCTTGCCTTCATCTAAGGCAGATTTAGGAATGAGAATTTTTAACTACGATGGCAGTGAAGCCCAGATGTGTGGAAATGGAATCAGATGTTTCGCTAAATATGCCTACGAAAATAAATTGGTTTCAAAAAATAAATTCACTGTAGAGACCTTAGCAGGTATTATAACTCCTGAATTAATCTTTAAAGATAAAGAAATATCGGGAATTAAAGTAGATATGGGTATTCCTAAATTAAAGAGAAGAGAAATTCCTATGGAAGGAGAAGATGCCCCCACAGTAGTAGATGAAACCTTAAAAATTAATTCTAAATATATTTTCAAAATTACCTGTGTTTCCATGGGTAATCCACATTGTATAATCTTTGTTAATAATGTACAATCTATACCGGTAAATGAAATTGGCCCAAAAATTGAAAATTACCCCCTCTTCCCTGAAAAAACCAATGTAGAATTTATTCAAATTTTAAATAAACAAGAGATAAACTTCAGAGTATGGGAAAGAGGAGTCGGAGAAACTTTGGCTTGCGGAACCGGAGCATGTGCCGCTTTAGTAGCTGCAGTTTTGAATAAAAAAACCGATCGGGAAGCTACAATTCACTTACCGGGAGGAGATTTAGATATCCAATGGGCTGATGATGAACATATTTATATGACTGGACCAGCAGAATTGGTATTCAAGGGAGAAATGATTGTTTAATTGACCAATTTGCCAATTCGCCAATTAAATCTAGTTGGTTGATTAATTGATTAGTAAATAATTGGTAAAGAAAACAGGATTTAAAAAATAAGATAATAGTACAATTTTCTAAAATTTTAATAGAAAGGAATTTTATTAATGAAGATAGCACAAAGAATAAAAACTATCCCCCCTTATCTATTTGCAGAAATTGATAAGAAAAAAGAAGAAGCTATTAAAAAGGGAGTAGACATTATTAATTTAGGTATTGGTGACCCTGATAAACCTACTCCTAATAATATAATTGAAAAATTAAGAGAAAGTGTTAAAGACCCTAAAACCCATAATTACCCACCCTATGCGGGAATAGCCGATTTTAGACACGCTGTTTCTTTATGGTATAAAAATAGATTCGGAGTAAATTTAGACGCAGATAGAGAAGTTATGGCTCTTATCGGCTCCAAAGAGGGAATAGCTCATATCTTTCTGGCTTTTATTGACCCGGGAGATTTCAGTCTTATACCTGATCCTGGTTACCCGGTCTACAAAACAGGAACTCTATTTGCCAATGGCTTCCCTTATATCATGCCCTTATTAGAAGAAAATGATTTTTTACCTGACTTAGAAGAAATAGATGAAGAGATTGCGCAAAGAGCTAAATTAATGTTTATCAACTACCCTAACAACCCTACTGCTGCAGTGGCCAATAAAGATTTTTTTGAAAAGGTAGTAAAATTTGCTAAAAAAAATGATATCCTGGTTTGCCATGATTTTGCTTATTCCGAAATGACCTTTGATAATTACAAGGCCAACAGTTTTTTAGAAGTAAACGGGGCTAAAGAAGTGGGCATAGAATTTCATTCTTTATCCAAAACTTATAATATGACTGGCTGGAGATTGGGTTTTGCAGTGGGAAACAAAGAAGCTATTTCAGCTCTCTCTGTAATAAAAACCAATATCGATTCGGGTGTATTCAAGGCAATACAACAAGCCGGGATAGAAGCCTTAACTGGCCCTCAGGATAATATAGAGAAGATGAATAACATTTACACCGGTAGGCGAAATGTAGTTATAAATGGACTAAATAAATTAGGGTGGAACTTAAAACCAACCAAAGCTACTTTTTACCTCTGGATTCCCACTTTGAACAAAATGAGTTCTGTGGAATTTTCTAATCTCTTATTAGAAAAAACGGGAATAATTGTAACCCCGGGAATCGGCTACGGAGAATATGGTGAGGGCTATGTGAGAATCGCTTTAACTGTTGAAGAAAAAAGATTAGAAGAAGCAATGGAAAGGCTAAAAGTTTTAAAATTATAGAAGAATAAGAAATAATATTATAGTTAGTCTACCCGCCTTATCTTTTTAAATGGTAAGGCGGGCGATAAATGAATTTAAGTTTAATATTTTATTTTCCCTAACCCCCGCCCACCTGTAATATCATACTGTCCGCCAATAGCCTTCCTAAACTGGATCTTCTCTAAACTCTTTATTCTGAGAAGATAAGTTTAAATTTTTCTGTTTGGTAGCCATCGCTCCAAGATAGATACTCTTTATATCATGACTAATCAAATATTCCTTAAATTGTATTTACATTATTTATTTTATAGTAAAACTCGATAGAATAAATATCGTGCTCCCTTAGAGTCCTTATTGTATTTAAAAAATGCTGCGCATTCTCCATTGAACTTGGGAAAAATACCGGCAGTACAATAGATTTTTTAAACACTTTTTTGCTCCTTTATTTTCTGTTCAACATTAATGATAAGTTTTCCGCAATTTCCTTCTTTGGCCATCAGGATGGCTTTCTCTACTTCATCCAGGCTAAATTCATGAGTTAATACTTTTTTAATATTTAACTTTTCTGATTTAATTAAACTCTCCGTCTGGTACCAGCTGTTGAACATTTCTCTCCCGGTAATACCGTAAATGATTGCCTCCTTATAGATCACATTATTAACCAAATCCAGGGGTACCTCTTCAAGGTGAAGTCCTATTAGTGATATCCGCCCTCCTTTTCCCAAAACATCAAATCCGGTCCTTGTACCCTGTACCGAACCGCTTAATTCTATCACTACATCAGCCCCTCTACCATCGGTTTTCTCCCTTATGATATTGGCTACATTATCTTTTTTAGGATTTAAGGTCACGATATTATCTCCCATCTTGGCCGCCAATTTTAATCTATATTCATTTAAATCCACCACAAAAATCTGGCTGGCTCCTGATATATTTGCAACATTTGCTGCAAATAGTCCTATAGGACCGGCACCGATGATGACTGTAGAAAGACCTGCAATCTTATCTCGTAAAACACCATGAACGGCAATGCCAAAGGGCTCGTAAATGGCTCCTATTTCCGGAGGGGTATCTGGATGCAACTTCCAGGCACAAATTTCCGGTATTTTAGCATATTCTGCAAAAACACCATCGGTATGTACTCCTAATATTTTCATATCCTTACATATATGTTGCCTTCCTGTTCTGCATAATATGCATTTGCCACAAGGTATATGCGTTTCTCCTGCTATCAAATCACCGGTTTTAACTAAAGTTACGTTTGACCCAACTTCGACCACTTCCCCACAAAATTCATGACCAATGATCATAGGATTCTTAGCGTTTACGTTTTCACACCAATTATTCCAATCATATAGATGGATATCAGTACCGCAAATTGCTGCTTTTTTAATTTTTACCAATACTTCATTTTCTGAAATTTTCGGAATAGGCACATCTATTATTTTAATTCCTTTTTCACGATTCGGTTTATATGCTGCTTTCATTTTTACCCTCTTTTATATATAAAAACTTATTTCGCAAAATCTATAGCCATTTTGATAGCTTCTACCATACTCTCTTCGTTAGCTCTACCTTCTCCGGCTTTACCAAAAGCGACTCCATGATCAACCGAAGTCCTGATAATTGGCAGGCCAACCGTAACATTGACTCCACTCATCGTTGACCATTGATTAGTCGACCTGTTATACTTAAATCCAATAATTTTCATAGGTATATGCCCTTGGTCATGATACATTACTACTGCAATATTATATTGCCCGCCTATAACCTTAGAAAAAATGGTATCTGGAGGAATCGGTCCCTCAACATCTATTCCTTCTTTTTTAGCTTGAACTATCGCGGGAATTATTTCTTCAATTTCTTCTTTGCCGAAAAGTCCTCCCTCTCCAGCATGAGGATTTAATCCGGCTACTCCAATTTTTGGTCTTTTAATTCCTAAATCTTTCAATACTTTATCTGACAAATGAATAACCGTTAAAACTCTCTCCTTTTTTACTAAATCACATGCCTGACGTAAGGAAACATGTGTAGAAACATGGATGACTCTTAAATTTTCATCTGCCAACATCATTGCATAATTTTTTGTTTTAGTGCGAAATGCAAATATCTCAGTATGACCAGCATAAGGTGAGCCAGCTGCTTTGATTGCTTCTTTGTGAATAGGTCCGGTCACTACCGCATTTACTAAGCCCTCCATAGCTAAATCAATCCCCTTATAAATATAATCCAATGATGCCTGGCCTGCTTTAGCGCTTACTTTTCCATAATTAAATTCATCGAGTTTTATATTGTCCAAATCTATAAGATCTATTATTCCGAATTCTCCTTTTATCTCTTCTGTATTTTTAATAACATTCAACTTTAAATTTGAAGGAATAAATTTTAAGGCATCATCTACAACACAACTACTTCCAATAACCACTGGTTTTGATTTTCTATAAATCCCTTTCTTGCTTAAAGCTTTAACTATAATCTCTGCTCCTATACCTGCTGGATCTCCCATAGTAATACCAATAATTGGCTTTTTCATTGTAAAATATAATCTAGTCCACTATCAATGAATAATGAACCCTTCCTCCATTCTTATCTTAATAGTTTTTTTAATTTATTAATTAAATTATATAAGGCAT